>ENA-UOVV01001386-UOVV01001386.1-compost-metagenome-genome-assembly--contig:-NODE-1386-length-18241-cov-21.062411_pt1 | contig 18241 bp, 17 predicted proteins | sample MGYA00238155_ERZ761577 | MGnify/ENA primary metagenome ERZ761577 (study PRJEB28898, sample SAMN06268775) | compost metagenome | isolation source: Emeryville, CA | place: USA:Emeryville, CA | collected...
GGGCGGGCCATGGAAGAATGTCGGCCATGCTCAGATGGCTTACGGCAGGCGAATCCCATGGTCCCGCCCTTGTTGGCACTCTCGAGGGTTTGCCCGCGGGTGTAGAGATCACGACGTCAGATGTGCAGGCGGCTCTCGCGCGCCGACGCCTTGGCTACGGCCGCGGTGCCCGGATGTCCTTCGAGCAGGACGACGTCACGTTCCTTGGCGGCGTGCGTCATGGCCTGAGCCAGGGCGGTCCCGTCGCCATCATGGTGGGCAACACCGAGTGGCCCAAGTGGGAGACGGTGATGGCGGCTGACCCCGTCGACCCTGCTCAGCTCACAGGTGCACGTGCCGCATCGCTGACGCGTCCACGTCCGGGCCATGCGGACCTCGCAGGCATGACGAAGTACGGCCATGAGGACGCGCGCCCAATCCTCGAGCGGGCCTCTGCTCGTGAGACGGCGGCGCGGGTCGCGCTTGGCAGTGTCGCTGAGGCGTTCCTTCGGCAGGTCGCGGGCGTGCGGATTGTCTCTCACACACTCCAAGTGGGTCCGGTTCGAGTACCTGACGACGCACCTTTGCCCCCGGCAGACGCGACACCCGCGCTTGACGCGGACCCGATCCGTTGCTTCCACGCAGAGACGTCAGCGGCGATGATCGCTGAGATCGACGAATGCCAGAAGGCGGGCGACACCCTTGGTGGCGTCGTTGAGGTCGTCGCGTATGGACTGCCCGTCGGCGTCGGCAGCTACGTCCACTGGGATCGCCGCCTTGACGCACGCCTCGCCGCATCGCTGATGGGCATCCAAGCGATCAAGGGGGTGGAAGTCGGGGACGGCTTCGCCACGGCCTCTCGCCGTGGATCTGCAGCGCATGATGAGATTGAGCGCGTCGATGGCACAGTGACGCGCCGCACAAATCGTGCGGGTGGCATCGAAGGCGGCATGACAAACGGCGAGCCGCTTCGTGTACGTGCGGCGATGAAGCCGATCTCAACAGTGCCGCGGGCCCTCGACACGATCGACACCGCGTCGGGCGAGCCCGCGAAGGCGATTCACCAGCGCTCGGACGTGTGCGCTGTCGCGCCGGCAGCGGTGGTCGCCCAGGCGATGGTCGCACTCGTCCTCGCTGACGCCGTCATCGAGAAGTTCGGCGGCGACTCCGTCGAGGAGACACGCCGCAACATCGCGGCCTACGTCTCCGCGATTCCCGACACGCTGCGCTGATGTCCCCGCGTGCAGTCCTCATGGGACCCCCCGGGGCGGGGAAGACCTCAGTCGGGCGGGCGCTTGCGATGCTCGTGGGCGTCGCACTCCGCGACACGGACGCTGACGTGGAAGCGCGGGCCGGCAGCAGTGTCGCCGACATCTTTGTGGAACTTGGCGAGCCTCACTTCCGCGAGCTGGAACATGAGGCCGTCATCGAGGCTCTTGGTGCTCACGACGGCATCCTGAGCCTCGGCGGGGGAGCGCCGCTGCATCCACTGACTCGAGAAGCACTTTCGGAATACCGCGAACAGGGCGGCGCGATCGTGTTCCTTGATGTGAGCCTCACGGCGGTGGTCCCGCGCGTGGGACTCAACACCACCCGGCCATTGCTCCTGGGGAATCCGCGCCAGCAGTGGCTCGCTCTCATGAACACGCGGCGGCCTGTATACGAGTCGCTCGCCACCATCACGGTGTTGACTGATGATCGACAACCGGACGATATCGCCCGTCAGATAGCGAAGGAGTTGGCGTGAGGGTCATTGACGTGAAGACGGCCCGCCCCTACGCAGTCACCGTGGGCAGGGGACTGGACGACGCTGTCGTTGCGGCTGTGCCCGAGCACGTGAACAAGGCGCTCATCGTCTACTCCGCGCCGATGCGCGATCAAGCTGACGCTCTCAGGGAACGGCTCGACGCGCGGGGAGTCACCCCCGTCCTTGCGGAAGTGCCCGACGCTGAGCAAGGCAAGACGGCCGAGGTGATGGCATTCTGCTGGAAGGTCCTCGGTCAATCCGACTTCACCCGTTCGGACATCGTCATTGGCGTCGGCGGCGGCGCGGTCACCGATCTCGCAGGCTTCGTCGCGGCGACGTGGTTGCGCGGGATCGACGTGATTCAGGTGCCCACGACGCTGTTGGCGATGGTTGACGCTGCAGTCGGCGGCAAGACCGGCATCAATACCGCCGAAGGCAAGAACCTCGTTGGCGCCTTCCACGAGCCGCTCGCCGTGTGTTGCGACACCGAGAGGCTGCTCACGCTGCCACGACATGATCTGGTGGCAGGACTTGCCGAAGTGGTCAAGGGTGGCTTCATTGCCGATACCGAGATTCTCGACATCGTCGAGCGCAATCTCGACGTTCTTCGTGCAGGCACCTCACAAAAGGGGGTGCGCGATGGTTCAGATTCGGAGCTCGTTGCGATCGATGAAGGCGCGTTGCCAGTTCTCGAGGAGCTGATCGAGCGCAAGGTCCAGGTCAAGGCTGACGTTGTTGCCGCCGACCTCAAGGAGTCGTTCCTGCGGGAGATTCTCAACTACGGGCACACATTCGGCCACGCGATCGAGTACACCGAGCGGTATCAATGGCGTCACGGCGCTGCGATCTCGGTTGGCATGGTCTATGCGGCCGAACTTGCTCGACTCGTCGGCAAGCTCGATGACGAGTCTGTCAATCGTCACCGCACGATCCTGGGCGGCCTCGGATTGCCGGTGGCCTACCGACCGGGTCGCTGGGAGGCGCTCTACACCGCCATGCGCCGGGACAAGAAGTCGAGGGGTGACCTGCTCCGCTTCGTCATCCTTCACGGCGTCGGCAACCCGCAACGCCTTGAGGGACCGGATCCGACGCTGCTTGCCGCCGCTTACGACGCCATCAGCGATTAGTCCTTGTCGAGCGCGTCCGTGTAGACCCACACGGCAGCGGAGTTCCACATGGTGAATGGAACGCGCTGGTAGCCCGCCTCCTCCATGTACGGCCAGTCGGGTGCAGGGCCGATGACAAGCTGGCGACCGTAGTCGCCGCCGACCTCGATGATGTCGACGCTGCCCACGAGTTCGAGTTGAAGCTTGTTTCGCGCCGCGCAGCCGACGAGATCGGCTGCAAACGTGATGTCGGTGTTCTCGATACCGCCGACGTATCCGTAGAGGGGGCTGCGTGCGCGAACCTCCTCCTCGAAGGGGTCGATATTGCGAATGTCAGTGACAAGAGTGGCCGTCGACGCGACTGCAACAGCGGCCCACAGGGCAACGATCGGCCGCCTCCGCAGCGCCCACATGGCGACGCATGTGGCAACCGCCCCGAGGCTGGCAACAAGCAGGTAAGGGCGGTCGTCGCCAGCCAGGGGGTCGAGCACCGGCAGCAGCCCAGGCACGGCGAACGGAATCCACGTGCCGTCGGCGTTCAGGCGTGGGAGGACCGCGGTCACGAACACGAGCACTCCGATCACCGCGGTGACAGCAGCAAGGCTCGTCACGCGCCGACGCTGCCGCGAGCAGAAGCTCACCAGTCCGATCACGACGAGAGGCACCAGGAATGGGTCGAGGTAACGGCCGAAGAACGGAAGATCGATGCGCACGCCGTACTCCTCGGACGAGGCCAGGAGCACGACGGTGGCGCCGCCCATCGCGATCACACTGGCGCCGATGTACGCATGCCAGTCGGCGAAGACGTCTTGTCTTCGTGTACGCCACGCACTCCGCAGGCGGCTGGCGACTGCAAAGCCGCCGAGAACGGTGAGCAACGTCCACGAGGCGACTTGAGTGAACAGCTGGCCGGACGCGACCTCCAGCAAGCGCACGAAAGATGTGCCCGCAAACAGATCGTCGGTGCGAGAGTCGTTGGGGAACAGTCGCGCCCCGATGACGCTCATCCCCACGTACCCGATCCCGCCCAGCACCAGGATTGGTGCGATCGCGCCGACTGCATGGGTCCACCGGCAAGCACGCCGCCACAGCCGAACGCCGATCCAGGTGAGCGCAACAAGAGCGAGCGGGTAGGCGCGGGCATGAAATGCGGCGGCCGCGCCGATGAGCACTCCAAAGGCCACGTGGGACGACGCTGTGCTGTGCTTCGAGAGGCGAAGCGCGTAGAGGCTTGCGGAGACGACCACCAAAGTGAGCGGATTCTCCGCAATCACGTAGTTGTCGAGCAGGGCACGCGCGGGCACGACAGTGACCAATGCTCCGATGAGCAGCGAGGGCCACCTTGCGGCGCCCAGGTGGCGCGCAAGGAGTGTTGCCGGCCACATGACGGCGGCACCGGTGAGCGCGCTCAGGATGACTGCGACCTGATAGACGGCGAGGTTGGAGATCGGCAGCCACCACAGCGGGGCAAGAACGGCGGAGTACCCAACTGCGTAGCTCGACCCGCACAGGCTCCATTCGCCGCCTTCTCCCGCGATGACATGTGCTCCGGCGAGGTAGCCGACCTCGTCGAAGAGGTACATCGGCCCCACTGAACGCGCAGCGACGATCACATGGATGGCGATCACCACGAGAGCAAAGGCAAGGGGCGCAAAACGTGTGAGTGCGGCGCGGAGGGCATCACTGCTCGAGACGGCGACTGTCTTGCGCATTCGCCCAGGCTAGCGGTCACGCCGCTACGCTTGGCCCATGAGCCAGGTCATGGTCGTCAATGGTCCCAATCTCGGTCGTCTGGGCAGCAGGGAGCCAGAGAAGTACGGTTCCACCACCCATGAAGAGCTCGCTGCCCTCGCGATGCAGTGGGGAGCAGGTCGCGGCCTCGAGGTCGTCGTGCGTCAATCCGACAACGAGGCTGACCTCGTCACGTGGATGCACGAGGCCGTCGACACGCGCACTCACGTGGTCCTCAACCCCGCCGCCTTCACGCACTACTCGTATGCATTGCGCGACGCCTGCGCACTGGTGACGAGAGAAGGTCTTGTGCTCGTCGAAGTCCACATCACGAACCCACACGCGCGAGAGGACTTCCGTGCCACGTCGGTGATCTCTGCGGTCGCGACCGGAACCATCGCCGGTTTCGGCATCGACTCTTACCGGCTCGCTCTCGAAGCCGTCGCCGCGCGCGTCGGCTAGACTCGACGTCGGCCATTTTCCCAGAACAAGCAAGGACTACTGTGGCGACCTCGAACGACATCAAGAACGGTTCCGTGCTCAACCTCGACGGCAACTTGTGGACCGTGGTGGAGTTTCAGCACGTCAAGCCCGGCAAGGGTGGCGCCTTCGTGCGCACCAAGCTGAAGAACGTGATCTCCGGCAAGGTCGTCGACAAGACGTTCAACGCCGGCGCGAAGGTCGACTTCGAGACCGTGGACCGCCGCACCATGCAGTACTTGTACTTTGACGGCAGCGATTACGTCTTCATGGACCCGAACACGTTCGACCAGGTGTCGGTGAGCCCGGCGATCATGGGAGACGCGACGGACTACCTCCTCGAGAACGAGAACGCCATCATCGGTTCGCACGATGGTTCGCCGATCTTCCTCGAACTGCCGGCATCCGTCGTTCTTGAGATCACCTACACCGAGCCCGGCCTTCAGGGAGACCGTTCCTCCGGTGGCACCAAGCCCGCGACGCTTCAGACGGGCAAGGAGATCCAGGTTCCGCTGTTCCTTGAGCAGGGCACGAAGGTCAAGGTGAACACCTCGTCGGGTGAGTACCTGGGCCGGGTCAACGACTAAGGTGTCCGCACGTTCAAAGGCACGCAAAAGGGCACTCGATGTGCTCTTCGAAGCAGACCAGCGCGAGATCGACATTCTTTCGGTCCTCGACGAGCGTCTGCGGGACTCTGGCCGTCAGACTCCGCTGTCGGACTACTCGATCACCATCGTGCGCGGCGTCGCCGAACACCGCGATCAGCTCGATGCCAAGATCGCATCGGCGTCCCCAGAGTGGCCGCTGCACCGGATGCCCGCTGTCGACCGCGCCGTCCTGCGTATTGGGCTATGGGAGATCATCCACGCTGAGAACGTTCCCGGCCCTGTCGCCATCGACGAAGCGAAGGCGCTTGCTGCGGATCTCTCGACGGATGACTCGGCGCGCTTTGTCGGCGGTGTCCTCGGCAGCTTCGTCACCGACACTGGCTCTGGCGAGCACGACACCACGGTGTAGGCAACGTCCCCGCGTCGCGACGCGTCGGCAGTGTGCTGCGCTACGCTGAGCACGGACACCCCTTTAAGTGCCGTCCTGTGAGGCGGAGAAGGAGGTCGCCAGTGACTGGCACCATTCTTGGCGCGCCTGATATGGCTCGCGCGCTCACCCGCATTGCGCACGAGATCCTTGAGCGCAATGGTGGCCCCGACGACATCGTCCTCCTTGGCATCCCCACGCGTGGACTCCCGCTCGCACGCCGGCTTGCGGAGCGGATTGCGGTCGCAGAGCCGAGCTTCGACGCAGAATGCCGTTGCGGCGCGCTCGACATCACGATGTACCGCGACGATCTGCACCGTCAGCCCACGCGCCCCATCGGCCCCACATCGCTGCCGAGCCACGGCATTGACGACGCGATCGTCGTGCTCGTCGACGACGTCTTTCACACCGGTCGCACCATTCGCGCCGCTCTCGACGCGATCAAGGACTTCGGCCGCCCCCGTGCAGTGCAGCTCGCTGTCTTGGTTGATCGCGGACATCGTGAGCTCCCGATTCGCGCGGACTTCGTGGGCAAGAACATCCCGACGTCGCGCAGCGAACGCGTCGCTGTACGGCTCGAGGAGATTGACGGTGACGACGCCGTCGTGATCACAGGCGGCGACCGATGAAGCACCTGCTCGGCACCGAGACGCTCTCGCGAGACGAGGCGATCCTCATTCTCGACACGGCCGAGCAGATGGCCGCCACTCAGGAACGCGAGATTCGCAAACTCCCGACTCTGCGAGGAAAGACAGTCGTCAACCTCTTCTTCGAAGACTCGACTCGCACCCGAATGAGCTTTGAAGCGGCGGCAAAGCGCCTCAGCGCAGACGTCATCAACTTCGCGGCAAAGGGCTCGAGCGTGTCGAAGGGCGAGAGCCTCAAGGACACGGCCCTCACCTTGCAGGCGATGGGCGCCGACGCCGTCGTCATCCGTCACTGGGCATCCGGGGCTGCGTATCAGCTGGCACGGGGTGAGTGGCTTCACGGCTGCGTGCTCAACGCAGGGGATGGCACGCACCAGCACCCGACCCAAGCGCTGCTCGATGCCTACACGGCGCGTCGCCACCTCGTCGACTCGCCCACAGGCAACGGCCTTGACGGCCTTCGCATCGCGATCGTCGGCGACATTCTCCACTCGCGGGTAGCCCGCTCAAACGTCTACTTGCTGACGACGCTCGGTGCAAAGGTGACACTCGTCGCGCCGCCGACGCTCGTGCCCGTTGGCATCGGGCCGTGGCCGGTGGACATCTTCCACAGTCTTGACGCGGCGATCGAGGCGCAAGAGATCGACGCGGTCATGATGCTGCGCGTTCAGCGTGAGCGCATGACGGGCGGGGGAGCGGCGTTCTTCCCCAGCCCCGAGGAGTACACCCGTCTGTTCGGTCTCGACGGCGCACGGTTGGCGCGCCTTCCTCAGCATGCGATCGTCATGCACCCGGGGCCGATGAACAGAGGACTTGAGATCTCAGCGGAGGCCGCGGACAGTGCGCGCTCCGTCATTGTCGAGCAGGTGGCGAATGGAGTGGCGGTGCGGATGGCTGCGCTCTACCTGCTGCTCGCGGGAGAGGAGCGGCCATGAGCACGGCTTTTGTGGTGAAGGGGGCCTCCCTTTACGGAGACGCCGTTGGCGATATCGCGGTAGTCGACGGGGTCATTGTCGACGCCGCACCGGCGGGCGCCACCGTGATCGACGCAGATGGCCTCATCGCCCTGCCTGGATTGGTGGACCTTCACACCCACTTGCGCGAGCCTGGTCGCGAAGATGCTGAGACGATCGAGACGGGCTCACGCGCGGCTGCCCGTGGCGGCTGGACAGCTGTCCACGCGATGGCGAACACGAACCCCGTGGCTGACACCGCCGGTGTGGTGGAGCAGGTATGGAGCCGAGGCCAAGAGGTCGGCCTCGTCGATGTCTTCCCCGTGGGAGCTGTCACCGTGGGCATCAAGGGCGAGCACCTCTCTGAGATGGGCGCGATGGCGCACTCACGGGCCCGGGTGCGCTTGTTCAGCGATGACGGCCACTGCGTGAGCGATCCCGTCATCATGCGGCGCGCCCTCGAGTACGTGAAAGCCTTCGATGGGGCCGTCATTCAGCACGCGCAGGATCCCCGCCTCACCGAGGGTGCCCAGATGCACGAAGGCGAAGTCTCGGCCGAACTTGGGCTTGCTGGCTGGCCGGCGGTGGCTGAGGAGTCGATCGTTGCCCGTGACGTCTTGCTCGCCGAGCATGTCGGCTCGCGTGTCCACGTGCAACACCTGTCCACGGCCGGCTCCGTTGAGATCGTCCGTTGGGCCAAGGCCCGCGGCATTGCGGTGACCGCGGAGGTGACACCGCATCACCTCCTCCTCACGCATGAGGAAGCGCGCACCTATGACCCGGTGTTCAAGGTGAACCCTCCGCTGCGCACCCAAGAGGATGTCGACGCGCTCCGTGCTGCTCTTGCCGACGGCACCATCGACATCGTCGCGACTGATCACGCCCCTCATGCGGATGAGGACAAGGACTGCGAATGGGCGTCCGCGTCTTTTGGCATGTTGGGACTCGAAACAGCGATCGGGATTGTTCAGCAGGTGATGGTCGACACCGGACTCCTTTCATGGCGCGACGTTGCACGCGTGATGTCGGAGACTCCCGCGCGCATCGGGCGGGTGGAGCACGCGCATGGCCGCCCGCTTGCGGTGGGTGAGCCTGCGAACCTCACGCTCATCGACCCTCAGGCCGTCTACACGGTTGACCGCAGTCACGTGGCGAGCAGATCGCACAACACGCCGTACGCTGGCAGGGAGCTGCCGGGACGCGCTGTTGCGACGTTCTTGCGTGGCGCCCCCACATTCCTTGACCCTCGCTTTGAAGGAGCCTTCGCTTGAGCACGGAAGCAGCCCTCCTCGTCCTCGAAAACGGCGACATCTTCCGTGGAGATGCGTACGGGGCACGCGGGACCACACTTGGCGAGATCGTCTTCAACACCGGCATGACGGGCTATCAGGAAACCCTCACCGACCCGTCGTACCACCGCCAGATTGTTGTGATGACTGCGCCGCACATCGGCAACACCGGCATGAACGACGAAGACGCGGAGTCACGCCGCATGTGGCTGTCCGGTTTCGTTGTCCGGGACCCAGCCCGGCGGCCGTCGAACTGGCGCTCGCAGCGCACGTTGGACGAGGACCTCGTCGAGCAGGGAATCGTCGGCATCTCCGGTATCGACACGCGGCAGCTCACCCGCATCATTCGCTCAACGGGCGCAATGCGCGCGGGGGTGTTCTCAGGAGAAGCGATCACTGACGAAGAGAGTCTTCTCGCGCAAGTGCGTGCATCAGCGTCGATGGTGGGGGCCCACCTCGCAGATGACGTGAGCATCGAAGGGGAGTACGTCATCGAACCGGTGGGGGAGGCGGTCGCCCATGTTGTTGCCGTTGACCTCGGCATCAAGGCGAACACCCCGGAGAGCATGGCGGCGCGCGGCATGAAAGTGACGGTCGTGCCGTCCATCTGGAGCGCGGAGCAGATCTTTGCCCTAAAGCCTGACGGCGTCTTCTTCTCGAATGGCCCTGGTGACCCCAGCGCAGCCGACCGCAGCGTCGGCGTCCTGCGCGATGTCCTCGATGCGAAGATCCCGTTCTTCGGCATCTGCTTCGGCAACCAGCTGCTCGGCCGTGCGTTGGGCTACGGCACCTACAAGCTCCGCTTTGGTCACCGCGGCATCAACCAGCCGGTCCTTGACCGAGCCACGGGCAAAGTCGACATCACGAGCCACAATCACGGATTCGCGGTCGACGCTCCACTCGACGACGTGAGCGAGTCGCCGCGGGGCTACGGCCGCGTGCGCGTGAGTCACGTGTGCCTCAACGACGATGTGGTCGAGGGCCTCGAATGCCTCGATATCCCTGCCTTCTCCGTCCAGTACCACCCCGAAGGCGCAGCGGGTCCGCATGACGCGGCCTACCTCTTCGATCGCTTTCTCGACCTCATCCAAGGTCGCCTCACCACGGGAGGAGCCCGCTAGTGCCCCGCCGCGACGACATCAATACCGTGATGGTGATCGGTTCAGGTCCCATCGTCATCGGCCAAGCATGCGAGTTCGACTACTCGGGCACGCAGGCATGCCGCGTGCTCAAGGCCGAGGGGCTGCGCGTCGTGCTCCTCAACTCGAACCCCGCGACGATCATGACCGACCCGGAGTTCGCGGACGCGACCTACGTTGAGCCGATCACCACTGAGGTGATCGAGCGCATCATCGCGAAGGAGCGCCCCGACGCGCTGCTGCCGACGCTGGGGGGCCAGACCGCACTCAACGCGGCGATCGCTGCGGCGGAAGCGGGCATCCTCGAGCGCTACGACGTCGAGCTCATCGGTGCGAACCTCGACGCGATCAACCTTGGCGAGAACCGCGAACTGTTCAAAGGTGTCGTCGAGCGTTGTGGTGCCGACAGCGCCCGCTCGTACATCTGCCACACGATGGACGAATGCATCGCCGCGGCAGAGGATCTCAAGTATCCCGTTGTCGTCCGCCCGTCTTTCACGATGGGTGGCCTTGGCTCGGGCTTTGCCTACAACGAGGACGATTTGCGCCGCATCGCCGGTGCTGGCCTGCACTACTCACCGACCACCGAGGTGCTTCTTGAAGAGTCGATCCTTGGATGGAAGGAGTATGAACTCGAACTGATGCGCGACAAGCACGACAACGTCGTGGTTGTGTGTTCAATCGAGAACGTGGACCCGGTGGGTGTGCACACAGGTGACTCGGTGACGGTGGCGCCCGCGCTCACGCTGACCGACCGCGAGTACCAGAAGCTGCGCGACATCGGCATTGCCGTTATTCGCGAGGTGGGCGTCGATACGGGTGGCTGCAACATTCAGTTCGCCATCGAGCCGAACACGGGTCGCGTCATTGTCATTGAGATGAACCCCCGCGTGTCGAGGTCGTCGGCCCTGGCTTCGAAGGCAACTGGCTTCCCTATTGCGAAGATCGCGGCTCGTCTCGCGATTGGCTACACGCTTGATGAGATCCCGAATGACATCACGGGTTCGACGCCCGCAAGCTTTGAGCCCACCCTCGACTACGTCGTCGTCAAGGTTCCGCGCTTTGCCTTTGAGAAGTTCCCCGCTGCCGACCCGGTCCTCACGACCACCATGAAATCCGTGGGTGAGGCGATGGCGCTTGGCCGCAATTTCACGGAGGCGCTCGGCAAGGCGATGCGGTCGATCGACAAGAAGGGCATGCTCTTCCACTGGGCTGGCGAGCCCGCTTCGGGCGAGGAGCTCGACGCTCTCATCGAGCGCACCCGGATCCCCACCGAGGAACGCCTCATCCAGGTCCAGCAGGCGTTGCGTGCCGCGATCGTTGATCCCACGGTCGTTGAGCGCGTTTACGACGCGACCGGTATCGATCCCTGGTTCCTCGACCAGATCCTCCTCATCAACGAGATCGCGCTCGAAGTCTCGGGCGCCCCGGAACTCGATGAGGTCATTCTGCGGCGCGCGAAGCAACATGGCTTCTCAGACGTCCAGATTGCCGCGTTGCGCCACATCGATGAGTCCGAGGTCGCCGCAACGCGTGTGGCCAACGGTGTTGTGCCGATCTTCAAGACAGTGGACACGTGTGCAGCCGAGTTCGAGGCCCGCACGCCGTACCACTACAGCAGCTACGACGTTGAGAACGAGGTTCAGCCTCGTGACCGGGAGGCAGTGATCATCCTCGGTTCTGGCCCGAACCGTATTGGCCAGGGCATCGAGTTTGACTATTCGTGCGTGCATGCGGCGCTCACGCTCAAGGATCGTTACGAGACGATCATGATCAACTGCAACCCGGAAACGGTTTCCACTGACTACGACACCTCGGACCGTCTCTACTTTGAGCCGCTTACCTTCGAGGACGTCATGGCGGTCTATGAAGCCGAGAAGAAGGTGGGCCCCGTCAAGGGCATGCTGGTCCAGCTTGGTGGCCAGACTCCGCTGAGTTTGGCGCAGCGCCTTGCCGACGCTGGGGTGCCGATCCTCGGCACGAGCCCCGAGGCGATCGACAATGCTGAGGATCGCCGCGCTTTCGGTGCTGTACTGGAGGCAGCCGGCTTGCCCGCGCCGCAATACGGCACGGCTCACGGCATCGACGAGGCGATCGAGATCGCCGAGCGCATCGGCTATCCCGTGCTGGTCCGGCCGTCATACGTGCTCGGCGGGCGTGGCATGGAGATCGTCTACAGCAAGGCGCACCTTGAGGACTATGGCACTCGTATGGGCGATGTGGGTGACCATGCGACGAGCGCGCCGTTGCTTATCGACAAGTTCCTCGATGACGCGATCGAGATCGACGTCGACGCGCTGTATGACGGCAATGATCTGTTCCTCGGCGGCGTGATGGAGCACATCGAAGAAGCCGGTATTCACTCAGGCGACTCGGCCTGCGTTCTTCCGCCTGTCACGCTGTCAGAAGCGGACCTCGCGCGGATCCGCACGTCAACGGAGCAGCTTGCTCGCGGCATCGGTGTGCGGGGTCTCATGAACGTGCAGTACGCACTCGCCTCCGACGTTCTCTATGTTCTCGAGGCGAACCCGCGCGCATCGCGCACCGTGCCCTTCGTTGCCAAGGCAACGGGAGTGCCGCTCGCACGCGCCGCCTCCCGCGTCATGCTGGGCGCGTCGATTGCGGACCTCAAGCAGGAGGGCCTTCTTCCTCAGAGCGACGCCGCAACCTTCATCGAGGGTCAGCGCATCGCCGTCAAGGAGGCGGTGCTGCCGTTCAAGCGTTTCCGCACCGCGGAAGGCAAGGCAGTCGACTCGGTCCTCGGCCCTGAGATGCGCTCGACCGGCGAAGTGATGGGCTTCGATGAGAACTTTCCGCTTGCCTTCGCGAAGTCGCAGGCGGGTGCATTCGGGGGCCTGCCCCTCAGCGGCACCGTGTTCGTGTCGACGGCGGATCGTGACAAGCGGTCAATCTCGTTCCCCGTGGCCCGTTTGCACCAGCTTGGATTCACCATTCTTGCGACCGAAGGCACCGCTCGGGTGCTGAGCCGCTTTGGCATTCCTTCGCGAGTGGTGCGCAAACATTCTCAAGGTGCCTCTGCGGACGGCGAGCCAACGATTGTCGATCTCATCAACAACGGTGAAGTCGACATGGTGGTGAACACACCCTCGGGCCAAGGTTCGCGAGCGGACGGCTACGAGATTCGTGCCGCTGCAACGGCGGCTGACGTCGCCATTGTGACGACGACCCCGCAGTTGGCCGCCGCGGTTCAAGCAATTGAGGCGCTCCAGGGTCGCGGATTCGAGGTCATGAGCCTTCAAGAAGCAGGCACTTCCCAGGCATAGGCAACACACCCCGGTTACCATGGGGGCGAGGCCCAGCGCGGCCCACCTTCGGCAAGGAGAGACCATGGCGTTCGGCGCCCGGTTAGCAACGGCGATGCGGGATCACGGTCCTTTGTGCGTCGGCATTGACCCGCACCCAGAGTTCCTTGCACGGTGGGGCCTGACCGATAGTGCTGAGTCGCTCGTTGCCTTTTCCGACGCGATCCTCGAAGCGTCCGTCGGCGCCGTCGCTGCGGTGAAACCCAACTCGGCTTTTTTTGAGCGTCACGGTGCCCGCGGCATCGCCGCGCTTGAGCACACATTGAAGCGGGCGAAGGAACTCAGTCTGCTCACGATCCTCGATGTGAAGCGCGGCGACATCGGATCCACGATGGAAGGCTACGCGGACGCGTACCTTGCTCACGGTGCGCCGTTGGAGGCCGACGCCATCACGGTGTCGCCGTATCTTGGCTTTGGCTCATTGCGGCCGGCCTTTGAGCTTGCAGAGCACTCCGGAAAGGGCGTCTTTGTTCTCGCCCTCACGTCCAACCCTGAAGGCACGGAAGTGCAGCACGCGGTTGGTCGCGGCAACGTCTCAGTCGCTCGAGTCATCGCCGAGTCAGCCGCGGAGCTCAACCATGGTGCGCAGCCGATGGGCTCCGTCGGCCTCGTGGTCGGAGCAACGATCGGCGCAGCAGTTGCTGAGCTCGGTATTGATCTCGGACACGTGAACGGTCCTTTGCTCGCGCCCGGCGTCGGTGCGCAAGGCGCTGGACCGCGTGAGGTGGCGAGTGTGTTCGGCGAGGCGTGCTCACGTGTGCTCGTCAGCCAATCTCGCGGGATTGCTCAGGCCGGTCCCTTCGTTGAGAAGTTACGTGGTGCGATACAAGCGGCGGCAGGGGCAGCGCAGTTCGCGCTGTCAACACATGACGTCGATCAGTAAGCCCGGCAACGGGTCCCAACCAAGGAGGTGACATGGCAACTCCCGAGTTGACACCGGAACAGCGCGCCCAGGCGCTCGTGAAGGCGACCGCGGTGCGCAGCGCACGGCGGGTATTCAAGGAGAGTTTGTCCCGCGGTGAGTTCACGCTTGCCGACGCCATTGCACGTGCCAAGGCAGACGACGCCCTTGCGGGTATTCGTGTTCACGACTTGTTGCAGTGCTTGCCGGGTATCGGCCCCAAGCGTGCCGCTGTCGTCATGGACGAGATCGGCATCAGTTCTGCGCGCCGTATTCGTGGTCTTGGTGCTCACCAGGTGGATGCATTGCTGGCACGCGAGCGACGATGAGCCGATTGGTGGTGGTGGCTGGACCCACCGCGGTGGGGAAGGGCACTCTCGTCAGCGCCTTGCGCCAGCGTCGGCCCGATATTTGGGTGTCAGTATCCGCTACCACCAGAGCGCCTCGTGAAGGCGAACAGGACGGTTTTCATTACTACTTTGTGAGCCCTCCAGAGTTCGATCGCATGATCAGTGACGGCGAGCTGCTCGAATGGGCAGTGGTCCACGGCGTTCATCGCTACGGCACCCCGCGGGGACCTGTCGAGGAACGGCTCGCTGCCGATGTGCCGGTCGTCCTCGAGATCGATCTTCAGGGCGCACGTCAGGTGCGTGACACTATGCCCGACGCCCTGTTCGTCTTTGTCGCCCCACCTTCGTTTGAGGCATTAATTGAACGCTTGGCTATTCGGGGAACCGAAGATCAAGCTGAACGTGAGCGTCGTCTTGAGACCGCGCGTGAGGAACTGCGGGCTGTCGACGAGTTCGATGTCACCATCGTCAATGACGTACTTGACGACGCGGTGACGGAGCTGGAAGGCATCGTCGCCACAGCACGGTAGACTTGCACGCGCTGTCTGCACGTCGCGGGACAGGACCTAGGAGGAAAACGTGGCCGGAACCATCGCGCATCCCGAGGGCATCACCAATCCGCCCATCGACGAGTTGCTCTCCAAGGTCGACTCAAAGTACGCCCTGGTGATTTACGGTGCCAAGCGCGCCCGCCAGATCAACTCGTACTACGAGGCGCTGGGCGAGGGACACTTTGAGAACGTTGGCCCACTCGTTGAGGCCGACTCCACCGACAAGCCCCTGTCGGTCGCGCTTCGCGAAATCAACGAAGGCAACCTCCTCATTCTCGACTCCGGCGAGGAGTAATCCGTGAGGGTGCTGCTGGGGGTCACCGGCGGCATCGCGGCCTACAAGGTCGCCATGGTCGTCCGTCGGCTCAAAGAGGACGGACATGCTGTCCGTGTCGTTCCCACACGTGCAGCCCTTGAGTTTGTGGGCCGTGCCACGTGGGAGGCACTGAGCGGCGAGCCCGCCACCTCGGACACCTTTGACAATGTGCCAGCCGTTGAGCATGTGCGCCTTGGTCAGCAGGCCGATGTCATCCTCGTCGCCCCTGCCACGGCAGATTTCATCGCCTCGTACACGCACGGCGAAGCACGCGACCTTCTTGGCAACGCGTTGCTCGCCACGAAGGCGCCGGTTGTGCTTGCACCTGCGATGCACACCGAGATGTGGCAACACGCGGCCACCCAGGCGAACATCACCACACTGCGTGACCGTGGCGTTCACATCATTGAGCCTGCGATTGGCCGCCTGACAGGGCCCGATAGTGGGCCGGGCCGTCTCCCTGAACCCGAGACAATCGTCACCGCGCTCTATTCAGTCGCTGGCGATGCCGGACTACGTGAGACGCCCACGCCGCACCATGCACCTTTCGGCGACCTGCACGGACTCCGTGTGGTGATCAGCGCAGGTGGCACGCGCGAGCCGATCGACGCGGTGCGCTTTCTTGGCAACCGCTCGTCCGGCCACCAGGGTTTTGCACTTGCCGAAGCAGCCCGCGAGCGGGGAGCCCTCGTGACGCTCATCGCCGCGAACACATCGCTGCCAGCGGGGGAGGGGATCGAGGTCATGTCCGTCGAGACCACCGCGCAATTGGCCGACGCCGTGCGCACCGCCTCACATGACGCAGACGTGGTCGTCATGGCAGCAGCTGTCGCCGATTACCGCCCGGCGCGCGTGAGTGACGTCAAGATCAAGAAGCAAGGCGCGGATGGACTCACTCTCGAGCTCATCCAGAATGAGGACATCCTCGCGTCACTCGTCACCGCACGCCGAGAGGACCAGACGATCGTTGGCTTCGCCGCCGAGACCGGCGACGATTCCGCCACGGCGCTTGACCACGGACGTGCGAAGGCAATGCGCAAGGGAGCGGACCTGCTCGTCGTCAATCCCGTCGGTGCAGGGCGAGGCTTCGGTGATGTCCCGAACTCCGTGACGATCTTCAGCGCTCACGGCGAGGTGCTCGGACAGGCCGAGGGAACCAAACTGTCCGTCGCACATGTGATCTGGAACACGATCCACACCTACCGTCACGCAGGGTAGGCGAGGGCGCTTGGAGGCCGGCGAGCATGTCGGTGCGCGCCACTATGCTGGAAAACATGTCGTTGCGCCTCTTTACGTCCGAGTCGGTGACCGAAGGTCATCCTGACAAGATCTGCGATCAGGTGTCGGATGCGATCCTTGACGAGATGCTTCGCCAGGACGACTCCTCACGGGTCGCAGTCGAGACCATGGTGACAACGGGTCTCGTGCACGTCGCGGGTGAAGTGACAACGTCGGCGTATGTCGACATCCCGTCCACCATTCGCAGCGTGGTGAGAGACATCGGTTACACGTCCTCCGCCATCGGCTTCGACGCTGACTCGTGTGGGGTCTCGGTATCGATTGGCGAGCAGAGTCCCGATATCTGGATGGGTGTGAGCCAGGCGACCGATTCCGACCGCCAGGAACTCGGCGCTGGAGACCAGGGCCTCATGTTCGGCTATGCCTGCACCGATACGCCTCAGTTGATGCCGCTGCCGATCGCCATCGCGCATGCGCTCACCGCGCGCCTCGCTCAGGCCCGCAAGGACGATCTCGTCGAGGGACTGCGCCCTGACGGCAAAGCCCAAGTCACCATCGGCTACAACGGAGATGTGCCAGTGAAGGTCGACACCGTCGTGGTGTCGAGCCAGCACCATGAGGACCTCGAAACCGGCGCACTGCGTGAAGAGATCGCGCGCCACGTCATCGCGCCGGTGCTCGCGGGATTCGACCTCGACTCCTCGGACTACCGCACTCTCATCAACCCGACAGGGCGATTCGAGATTGGCGGACCCAAAGGCGACGCGGGCCTCACCGGCCGCAAGATCATTGTCGATACGTACGGCGGCATGGCCCGCCACGGCGGGGGCGCCTTCTCCGGAAAGGACCCGTCAAAGGTCGACCGCTCAGCTGCCTACGCGATGCGCTGGGTGGCAAAGAACGTGGTGGCCGCTGAACTCGCGACTCGCTGCGAGGTTCAGGTGGCATACGCAATCGGCACTGCAGAGCCGGTTGGGCTCTATGTTGAGACCTTCGGCACCCACACGGTGGACCCGGATCGCATCACAGCAGCGATCCGAGAGGTCTTCGACCTGCGCCCCTCCGCCATCATCTCTGATCTCGATCTGCGTCGCCCGATCTACCGACCCACCGCCGCTTACGGCCACTTTGGGCGCGAGCTGAGCGACTTCACGTGGGAACGGACCGACCGCGCGGCGGCCCTGGCGGCCGCCGTCTAGGGCAGGCGTTGTGTTTGCGCGGGTCATCGTCGATAGCCCGCTCCCGCACCTTGACCGTCCCTTCGACTACACCATCCCGGCGACACTTTCTCATGTCGAGGTTGGTACCCGAGTCCGTGTTCCATTCGGGGGACGTCTCACGTCCGCGGTGGTCGTTGAATGTGTCGAGGGCCATTCGAGCTACGCGACAAAGCCGATCAAATCCGCTGCGCGCGTGCCATCGCTCAGTGCGGCGGATCTCGAACTCGCGCGGGAA
>ENA-UOVV01001390-UOVV01001390.1-compost-metagenome-genome-assembly--contig:-NODE-1390-length-18106-cov-12.387901_pt1 | contig 18106 bp, 13 predicted proteins | sample MGYA00238155_ERZ761577 | MGnify/ENA primary metagenome ERZ761577 (study PRJEB28898, sample SAMN06268775) | compost metagenome | isolation source: Emeryville, CA | place: USA:Emeryville, CA | collected...
AGGGATGAGTGCCAATAGTTGTGGGGTTGGTTGTATTTTTTCTAGGTTTGTGTTTTTAATCAAACCTATTTTTTTGGGAGAGTTTATTACTCGGGTTGTTTTTCTTTACGCTGGTAGAGATACTTGTTAACCGCATCCGTCCCATTTCTAGGGATCGCCAATCCGAACGCAAAATACTCCGTCTCCTGCAAGATAGTACCTTCTCCGTTAATTACCGTGCGAACATTACCTAAATGATCCTTCAGGTAGTAGTTGGCCGTGTACGTATTCCCGTTGGAGGTCACGGCAATCTGACCTTCTGGAGTGGCTATCCGGGTCAGATAATTGCTCTCATTGTACTCAAAAACCCCCGCATACTTTGTATTGAGCGTTTACCGCTTCACCCAAATGCAGTGGTCAAGATAGAATTTGGGAATGCTAAATTTGATATACGGCAGATGTACCCCGGTGAGTTTATGGTCGAAGGCGTTTTTTCGGAAAGACCTCACTCCAGAGACGAAAAGTATCATTGATCAACTTCCCTAATTAAGACCGTATTATTTCTCTATTGACTGTTCTGTTTTAAGTTGTATAGGGTTTGTTGGAGTTCTTCTAATTCAGCTTTTAACGTTTTGAATCCTTCCAAAAGGTAGGGTATCATCCCACTGTAATTAACCGACATGACACCGCGTCCATCTTTTCGTATTAGCTCTGGTAAAACCTTTTCAATCTCCTGCGCTAAAAGTCCGATATTCAGTTCGTCAGTATCCGAATAAGGGGTATCCCAATTATATTGGTAACCCGAAATTTTTATGAGCTTGTCGACCACATCGGTTAACGGTCTGATATTTCGCTTTAACCTCGCATCTGAATTCTGCGTTAGAGTCCCCGCAATAGTTAAATTTCCATTTTTATATAAAGTTAGGGCATTTGAACGAAAAGTAGATGTGCCATTTCCAACTACGAATATAGGGTCGCCTGGATCCCAAATTATATAAGAATCTGCATGGGATGTCGTATCGTTATAACGACCGATAACCAGGGAGGCGAAATATTTGTTGATGTTATTATGTCCCATGGTGGTTGACAGGAAACCATAGGAAATGTTACTTTCTCCCATCGTCATGGATGTTGTGCCTATGGATTGGTTATTTTCACCGAATACTGCTGTTTGTAATCCAGCGGCTCGATTATTGAACCCCGTCCCGAAAGACCCAATTCCAATTGTTTTAATATTTCGTCCCAAAGCGAAACCATAGGGTGTAATTGCTTCTGATTCATACCCTATCGCTACCGAGGAGGTTTCTGTCGCCAAATTATTAAAACCCAAGGCAATGGCATGCCTACCTGATGCCCTATTAAGGGCTCCAATTGATATACTATTTTCCCCCGAAGCATCATTTCCATAACCATAACTAATCGAGTATTTCCCCATTTCCCTATGCTCATTCGGCGCGGAATGAAGTCCACCGGCAATGGAATAGTTCGCAGGGCGATAATACCAAGGACCGGTTACAGATGGCTCAGAATCCTGTGCACCGAGATGACAAATTTGATTAAAAGCTATCGTAAACCCTTCCGCCGTTGATGTTGAATTACTTTTAAAAATGAGGATAATATCTGCACTGTTGGTGTATAGTGTATCATAGGATGTCGTGGGTGAATTGGTGTAAACCGCAATCGTTCTACCCGACTCATAGTCCTTAATAATCAGTGAATCGTCTGCCATGATGGCATAGGTTATATAAAGTCGGTAGCCAATTGCACAATTATTATTGGCGTACAAGTATACCCGGTAGTCTTCATTATTGGCATAATGAAACGAATCCCCACCACTATCCCATATTACCCCTGAACTGTCGCCAACGACTGTACTGTTTAACAATGAAATCAGGTTCGGAGTGGGATCACTTTCCGTGCCCGCAATAAAGGACGTCGATTCGGGTACGACCCCACTGTTCACCACCGATATCCATCGACTGCCGTTGTAGTACCAAAATGTATTATCATCCGTATTATAGATCATCAAACCACGAGCGGGTTGCACAATTGCGTCTCGCTGCTCACTGGTCATTCGGGGTATCAGCAGTCCTCTCTCCTCGCTTTTAATTTCTAACAATGCTGATTCGTCCGGGGTATTCGTACCAATACCTACCTGTGCCGGGGTTTGAGTAGAAAGCACTGCTAATAGGACCGCGCAAAATGCAATTATCTTTTTCATAGGATTTTAATAATGTGTTTTGGTCTAGGTAATAATAAACGGGGGAACTAAGGAACATTTTTCTTCATCATTCTAAATACTTTTCCTACCCATACCCCGTAGAAATCAGGGACTTTTCGATTCTCCTTCGTAATAAAACTTACCTCATACACAGTGACCACATCGTCAGAAGTTAGGATATCCTGGATGACGACATAAGCCGGGAATCCGTAACGTACGGGTTGACCCAACAAATTTTTTTCAGCTACGAACCAGTCACCGTTGGGCGCGACTTTAAGAATTTTTGTCTGGCGCTGGGTGTTTCCGCCCCAATCGGCCTGACCTTGTAAAAAATTTCGCCCTGCTGCTGCTATCTTGGCATCGCCACTGGAGCCTGGCCATTTTCGGCTTTCCAATTCGACCCGTTCCTTCTCCTTGTATTCGACTAAAGTTTTCTGGACGTCGGGCAATAATTTGTCGAGTCTACGTTTTACCAATTCATTTTCAGGAGCAAATTGATAGGCAAAGTCGAGGATCGCTAATGCTTCTTCAACCGCTGCAACTCTGAACATTTCATTGAGGTATTTTAGCAAGCTCTCTGGACCGGTGGTTCCATAGGCTTTTATGTCGTTTATGGCTGCGAAGGCGTTATTTTCGGAGGCTTTTTCTAGGTAGCTAAATTTCAGTAGCAAGGATTTCAAATCATCACCCACATCGTAACCAAGCCGTAGCGGTTTAAATTTTTCATTTACCTTATCGGCTATCTGGTAATGTTCCTTTAATCCCGGAGCGTATTTCCCTATAAATTCGTTAATAAACGCTCTGTTACTTTCCCAATAGACTTTAGTTTTATTGAAAGCCTGCATCGCTTGCTCATAAACCACCAGGTTTTTGCCTACCTTTTCCTGCACGCCTCCTTCCGGCAAACGAAAATCCTTCGTGCCCAAGACTATGTCAGCATAGAGTTGGTGGATTTTTTCAGCATCTTCTTCCATTTCTAATTCGGACTGACCGTAAAGTGCACCTACACTCACGCCGATCAGCATTACTAGCATTTTCAGTGTTAAAGGTCTCATTTTAAGCTCATTTAGTGTATGTATCGAATGATGTTACTGTTTAACTAGTTTTATTGACTCTTCACTTCCTGTTGAATAGATCATCTTAATGAGATACACCCCTACGGGAAGATGACCGATATCTAGTCCTTGTGAAAAATCTTTGTCGGTATTACGACCGCGTTCCATTTCCAGGAGCACTTGCCCTTGCAGATTTTGCAACCTTACGATTTCGGGCAATTGCCCCGACAAACTGCCAATCTTCACCCATTCCCGGGCAGGGTTTGGATAGAGTATAGCCAAGGTCCTGCTGGGTAGTACTAAACTTCGAACAGGACTATAGGCAAACTGCGCATCTAGATCGACCATTTTCAATCGGTAATAAACCGTAGCTCGACCCTGTAAGGCGGTATAAGGAACGAGGTCGTCATAAGTATAGGTAATGAGTGCTGTGCTTTCGACTTGTGCTTTTTTTTCACCTACTTTTTCCCACTTAACTGCATCGTAACTGCGTTCTATTTCAAATCGATCACTCTGAACCTCCTGTGTGGTCTGCCACAGAAGACGGGCTATGTGGCCATCCGTGGCAGACTCTCCTCGTTGTACTTCAAAATAGGACAGGACTACCGGCAAAGTACCTCCGGGACTAACGGCAGTGATCAGTAGGAGGTTAGACTCATCGATCTGATTATAGACATAATTCCTCAACATATGAACCGTGCTTTCGGAGGTAATTATGAATTCTGAGCCGGTCAAATAGGCGATTTCCAGCTCATTACGGATATTTCCATTCAATTCCTCATCTAGGAAATCGATTCTAATGGTGCCGTTGAAAGTTATGGGGTTCGAAAAATGGAATACGCGACTAATACTAGGAGGCGGTCCAGGATAGGGTGTGTCTTCCACTTCCATGGAAGTAGATGCCAATGTCAGGGGCGTCGACGGTATAAAGGTCAGGCGATCAAACGAAAAATGGGTTCCAGTTTCTACATGGACGCCCACCTCACCGAAATGCAATTGCGCCATCAGTTTGGGGAGGAAACATAGAAGCATTAGGGTCGTTAGAAAGGGTAACTTCATAATGGTGTTGGATATCGTCGAAAAACTAAAGTCCCGGATTACAGCAGTTGAGGTTGTGGTCGTAGGTAGACCCATACGGAGCGGTTGTATCGCTTTTTTGCATATTCAGGTTCAGGTAACATTAGGCAACTTATACAAAGTATAGGGACAAAATTACCTGACCACGAAGGGTAGATCAATCGGGGTTATGACGTAAAAAGTAGTACGGGATATCCCGTAGTTAGAGTGAAGTAATTTGGCTACGGATAGCGTATTTGATCAACTCTGCGGTATTATCGAGCTGCAATTTGATAAGTATATTACGTTTATGTGTTTCGACCGTACGTGGTGAAATACCTAGGACTTCCCCAATCGTATTGAAGTCCATGCCCTCGGCTATCCGAGCTACGATATCGATTTCCCTGGCACTCAAAACGGGTTCTTCGCCATGAACCCTTCTTGTATTCACAAACATCTGTAACAGTTCAGAAGTTATTTTCTGACTAAAATACTCCCGACCGCTGACCACTACTTGAAGGGCATGTATAAATTCTGAAGCTGAGCAATCTTTTGAGATAAACCCATTAGCGCCCTCCTGGACCGCAGCATGGATATAGTGTTTTCCGACATTAGCACTGAGGAACAAGACTTTTACGCGGGGATAATTTTTTTTAACAAATCGGCACAATTCAATTCCTGAAACGCTTCCCGGCAGGATGATGTCCATTACCACAATATCGGGTGTTTCTTGACGAAGCAATTCCCTCAAACTGTTTTCCCCCGTCGCTTCTCCCATTAATTCAAAATCTTGAGAAGTTCGCAACATAAGCTTCAAGCCTTCCCTAATGAGTTCATGGTCATCAACCAAGATAACACGCTTCTTCATATAACTTAGTTTCCGATTAGCTTAACGGTAAAAACAGTTCCCTGACCCATTTTACTCACCACTGAAATGGTACCATTGATTTTTTCGACTAACTCCCGGCATAGTATCAATCCTATCCCAGCTCCCTTTTGTTTTATATTTTTGCTGACTGAATGTTGGACTTCAAAGAGGGTCCCGATTTCCTCTTGGCTTAACCCCGGACCATTGTCCTTAACTGAAATGGCTGCTCCGGTGTGATCTCCAACTGCTGTAACTTCAATTACCCCATTGCCCTCAGGAACAAACTTAACTGCATTACCAATCAAATTTCGCAGTATGGTATGTAGCAATTCTTTATCCGTTCGAACGGTGAGATTACACGACAGTTTTAATTGCACTTGTTTACGATCAAGATCCGGCTGAAAAAGCATGACTACTTCGGTTACCATTTCTTCGAGGGACACTTCTCTCCTATCAACCTTTATAAATTCTTGTTGGGTCTTAGCCCAATTCAGCAAATTCAGTAAAAAAACATAAAGGTTTCCGGCTGAATGGCGCATTTTTTCAGTCAAACGATGTATTTCATCTAAGGGGAGTTGATCAAAAGAGCTATACAACGTTTCAGTGACACTACGGAACGCCATCACTGGGTTTTTTAAATCGTGAGAAATGATGGCAAAAAGCTTGTCTTTGGTAGCATTAGCAATAGAAAGCTCCTTGTTCTTTTGTTCGAGCAGGAGACTTATTCTTTGCTGATATCTATAGCGACTTATGATCAAAAATAGTAAAACCATCAATGTCGCTGCTAATAGAAGCAATAAGGAACGTACCCTTGACGCGGCTTGAATCTCCAGTTCTTTCAAAGAGTTTTCCTGATTCAACAGGCTAATTTCCTGCTCCTTTCGCTCGGTTTCATAGCCTATTCTCAAGTTATCGACGATGCGTTTACTTTCGGCAGAATAAATAGAATCTGCGACATCCGCATATTTTTTAAGGTAGTCAAACGCTAGGTCAAATCGAGCCTCGCCTTCATAAAGCTGGGCTAACAATTTATAGGCATCATGTAAGTGCAACCACAGATCATGCTTTTCCCCTATGTCTATACTTTTATGGAGAAAACGGGCAGCTTCTTTGCGATTACCCAACTTTTCGTATAAAGTACTGAGCGCTAAATAATCATCGCATATTCTGTCGGGATAATCCAGTTCCATATCCAGCGACAATGCCTTCAGTCTAAGATCGAGTGCGGGAAGTAGCTTATTCTGAATTGCATAAAGTTCCGATCTACCTGCATAAGCTGATGCTAAAAGTCGATTATTTTCAGTCTTTTCTGATATTTGTTCCGCCTCTAAGTAAAGCGATTCAGCAGAAGGATAGTCTTCCGTATAATCCCGATACATGTTGGCTAAATTGCACAAGCTACTGGGAAGGGTGATCGAGTCATTTAACTCCCGCTTTAGCTCCAACGATTTTATTTGATATTGGAGTGCATTTTCATCATCCTTCATACTCAGGTAAAGCGTACCGAGGCCGTTGTAGACAGAAGCCACTCCATTTCTAAAACCTGATCTCTCAAAATAAACCAGTGCCTCTTTGTAAAAATGGGCAGCCCGTGGGTAATCATTAAGGTGGAAATAGGTAATACCCAAGCTGTTGGCTGCATAACCCATTCCAGTAGTATCCTTGATGGTACGATAGGTTTCTAGACTAAGCAGAAAATGTGACAGAGCAGCGGCATAATCACCGGCATATTCATCAGCAATTCCGAGGTTGTGGTAAGCTTTTGCTAGGGCGGAACTATCTCCTGTATTACTCGCTAGATCCAGTACTTTCAATGTAAGGTGTCGGGCACTGTCCAAATTGACAATCATAAGCCGGCGCGCCTGTGTTAATAAGGAATCCGTGTTCTTGAGCGAATTCTCACGAACCCCTTGCCCTGAGGCGTCTAACAGAATAAGGATTGACAGGAAAAGAAAGCTGGGAAATTTCATAAACTGATGACGCCAGATCGAAGCACCCCTTAGTAAACAAGAGAATATTTATAAAGTCACATTACTTACAAATATAACACTATAGTATTACCGTGTAGAATGTACGTAATTTTTGTTTGCAGATTTTACTTAAAAATTATCTATCGGAATAACATGCAGAAACTCGAATGACCCTTTTAATTATTTATCTAAATTTATATTTCTGTTAACTCTTTAACTATGAACATTATGAAACTTAATTCAAAATCCACTACACTCTTAGCCTCATTCTACTTCTGTTTTTTTCACGTATGTATCCGCACAATTTACCTTCACAGGAGTAGGTAATTACACAGATGCTGCCCGTTGGTCGCCCGCTTACCCCGACACCCTGTATCCACCTGGTGACATATATATTGACGGCCATTGTACGGTTACGAACCAAGTATTATTCGACACTAAAATAACCGTCAACAGCGGTGCTACGCTGGTCCAGGATGTAGGGAGCAGTCAAATTGTTTCTGTCGAAGGTGATTTTATTTTGAATGGAAACCTAGTATTGAAAGTTGAAAATCACATATTGCGGATCATGCCTAACTCTACTTTGTACCTTGATGGCGATATTTCAGGCGTTGGCTTTATTTCAAGCTCCTCCCCCACCATTCTCGGCATGGGAAGCCTTAGTCCGGGTGATCCGGGATCCACCAAGGGTAATTTATGGATGGGTCCTCTATGTGATTTACGAAACAAAACGCTGAATATTCAATTGTTTGGAAATGAAGACAACGACGCTATTAATTTACGTACGGTAACCCAAGAATCATTTTTGGATGGAACGCTAAACGTTACACTGGAAGACGACTATTTGCCGGAAATAGGACACCGTTTTACTATTATTAATAGTGCTGCTGTCATCGATAATACTGTCGCAGGAAACGATACAGACTTTACGGGAAAGTCGTTTTCAACCCTAAACCTCCCCACTTTACCCGACGACCGTAAGTGGGCAATTGACTATTCGAAGGATGGTGTCGTGCTTTCTGTAGAAGATGCTAGTCTACCCGTTACTCTTGCATCGTTTAATGGCTATAGCGAAGGCAAGGAAAATGTACTTAAATGGACTACTGCCAATGAAATTCAACATTCCCATTTTGAAATTGAACGCAGTTTTAATGGGACTGACTTCGAACTTATTGGCCGGATAGACGGTGTGGCTACAATCCATAATTCACAATCCTATACGTTTGTCGACCAGACCTTTAAAACTGAGTTGAGTTATTACCGTCTCCGACAAGTTGACCTGGATGGATCCGCTGAATTCTCCAAGATCATTTCAATTAAAAATTCACCCCCCTTCCAGTCTCAGCCGGGTCTATCCTAATCCGGTAGAGGATATTTTGCTTGCAGATTTACAATCAGAAAGCCCCGTATATACCATCTCGGATATGAGCGGCAAAACCGTTTTATCGGGTTTGTGGAATTTCAAAAAGGAGATATCAACAGCGGAATTAGGCCCAGGAATATATTTTCTTCGCTCCGGTTCGGAGGTAATTCGGTTTATAAAAAAATAACATCGCTGGACCCGTAATTGGAGGACATAGATTACCGATCCGCGTCTTCTCGACTTTACCAGTTGCGCCCTTTAAGGATTAGACTTTGTGCCGGATCATCCTTTCAGTTATTTAAAAAATATTTCCAGGCTGGTTTATAGAATAGTGGAGGAAATGCGTATCCCTAAAATTTTATTTAATTTTTATGATCCTTATACCGTATTTTGGGACTGACGTTCTCAGTTTTGTTCCAGCTTTTGATTAAATGAATCTATTTCAAAAATTTTGGGTTGCCTATTTACAAAAACCACATAGTATTTGGCAGCTCCGTACTTATTCGCGCCGAAAACCTATAAAACTAGTTATCGGAGCCTCTTACACCTATTTTCCCGGTTGGATCCACACGGATATCCAAACCTTGAATATTTTGAAAATTGAAAATTGGGAGAAGTATTTTAAGCGGAATACGATTGACCTTATGCTGGCTGAACACGTATGGGAACACCTCTCGCCCAAACAAGGTAAACAGGGTTTTGAACACTGTTTCCAATTTTTGAAACCTGGCGGGTTCCTACGGATAGCAGTCCCGGATGGCTATCACGAGTCAAAGGAATACATCGAATGGGTAAAGCCAGGGGGTAGCGGTTACGGGGCCGACGACCATAAAGTACTGTATAATTACGAATCGCTTAGTGATGCTTTACAACAAGTCGGTTTTCAAGTGCGACTGCTCGAATATTTCGATGAAGATCGGAAATTCCATAAAAACGATTGGGACCCCAAGGACGGGATGATTCGGCGTTCAGCCGACTTCGACTCCCGAAACAAGGAGGGTAAACTTGTTTATACCTCCCTTATAGTGGATGCGGTAAAACCAAAAAATTGATGGATTTGCAAGAAAACTATGCGCCTGTAATTGTATTTTGTTACAACCGACCGGTGCATTTTAACAAAACTCTTGACGCACTGAAAGCGAATTCATTAGCCCAAGACAGTCGTCTTTTTGTGTTTTCTGATGGCAGTCGGGGTAAGGATGATGAAGTACCAGTAAAGGAGGTTAGAGCTATTGCCGACCGGATTGACGGCTTTAAGGAGGTGAAAATTTATAAAAGTCGGACAAACAAAGGACTTGCTACATCGGTTATAGAGGGGGTAACCCAAATCATTGAAACGTTTGGGAAAGTTATCGTCCTCGAAGACGATATCCTTACCACACCCGATTTTCTTGATATTATGAATCGGCTACTTGTAGTCTATCAAAATAGATCTGATATTTTTTCGGTAACGGGTTACGCTCCCCCCATTAGAATACCTGAGAAATACACCTTTGATTTCTACTTAGCAAGGCGTGCAAGTTCCTGGGGTTGGGGCACTTGGGCAGATCGCTGGCAATTAGCCGATTGGGGAAGTGCAAATTATCAAAAACTGCTCAACGACCCCTCTATTAAGCGACGATTCCTTGAGGGGGGGAACGATCTACTACCCATGTTACACAAGCAACAAAAAGGCATTATCGATTCCTGGGCAATACGATGGTGCCTATGCCAAACTATCAATGATGCGTATGGCGTATACCCCGTTAAGTCAAAACTGAGTAATATAGGTACGGATGGAAGTGGAACGAACTTCACCTTTAATACCGAAACCTACGCTTCTAAAAGGGATCACGCGCTGTTGGTAGTTGAACCAGATTTAAAGCCTGATCAAGAAGTTTTGGATGCTTTTCGCCGATTTTACGACCTCCCTTTTTACTTAAAAATGAAAAACTTTTTCAAATACGGTATTTGAAAGCTCATTGCTCTTAATTCCATTAATCTTAATATTCGTGTTTCAAATTCCCTTTTTTAGAAGTAAACTCAGCTGCGCTAACTGGGGTAGTTAAACGGGTCGATTGAACCTAGCAAAAAGCATGTACAAACACGTCATTTTCGATTTCGATGGCACCCTTGCCGACTCTCGTTTGCTATTTATACGTTTGTATAACGAACTAGCACAAGCGAAGAATTTACCTCAACTCAACCCATCCGACTGGGAAAAACTAAAAGGGCTTTCCATACTTGACCGTTGCAAACGCCTAGGAGTTCCTTTGTATAAAATCCCGTTTTGGGCAGGGGAGTTTTTAAAATTATACCGACAAAACCTAGAACAATTACAGCTATACGAGGGGGTAAGAGAAATGCTTTCCAACATTCACCAGGCTGGAATTAAATCCGCTATCATATCATCCAATTCCGTAGAAAATATATCTATTTTTTTAGCACATCAAGGGATTCGGTCTATCGACCAAATTATCAGCAGTAAAAACCTTTTTGGGAAAGACAAATCGATAAAATCTTATTTAAAACGACACCAACTTTTCCCCCATGAAGTACTTTATGTGGGTGACGAACTAAGGGATATTGAAGCCTGTCACAAAATGAATGTCGCTATCGCCTGGGTTGAATGGGGTTATGATCCCTGGGAAGCCGTGGAAGCCGCCAAACCCCAATATCGTATTTCTACGCTTTCCGAATTGCAGCGTCTATTAGTACCCGGTACGGAACATCCCCTAATCTAAATTTTCTTACCGTAAACGGAAGTCTACCCGTAAACTATAATCAGAGAGGCAGCTTTTCTGTCAAATACAAATACTTTTCGGGTTGATGATGATGCCAAATCCCATACTTTTCGGCTTCCTTTTCAAAGTGCTTTTGGTAAACCTCATCCGCATACAAAACAATGGTCGTCCCCGTCCGTACGTAATAATTACTTTGTACGTAATCCGGTGTAACGTAGTTGGGAAATTGTTTACGCACGGCTTTAGACACCATGACTCCCAAGTATTTTTCATAGTTTTTCTGCGCTTTTAATCCCGGTTTGCTAAGTTGTCGATAGGCTCTTTTCAGCGCAATATTGGCCGGAAATTTCTGTCTTTTGATGATGGTTTTGACATTTCGAAACGGATTTACCTCAGTAAAATCGTTTACGGTTTGAACGGAAAATGGCACATCGGGGACCCAGTCGGCCGTATTGATGACGTTAAATGCCCACCCCCCGACTGTTTGGGTCTCGAAATCGTAAGCAAAGAACAAATTACCTGGTTTTGGGCTGGCACTACAGTAGGTCTTGAATTGGATATCGGGCGGTAATTGACCTGCTTTTTGCAAATGCTTTAAATGGGCTGTTAGCATATAGGTGATAGCGCCTCCCTGACTGTGACCCGTCAATATAAAATCCTTGATGCCTGTCTGATAACAGGAGTCAAGTTTAGGCACAATTGACTTCGATAAATAAGCCATTGCTACAAACCACCCCACCTGCACCGCCGCCTGAGGATGCTCAGCAAGCTGATATCGGAATAAAAAATCATGGTCCAATTGAATCTCACCCGTCGCGGGAATCATCGCCGCATATAAATTAGCCAAGAAGCTGACTTGGGTGGCAACACTTCCACGAATGGCTATGAGGCCTAGCGGCTTTTGACGGTGAACCCAAAAATCCCAAAGGTTGTCAAATGCGACTTCTGGAGATCGATATACGAATCTAAAATTTTGCGGTTGAGGCATGGAAGTCAGACTATCCCATTTATCGACAGGGAAATGGGCACGATGATTTATGGTCAATGATTCAAGGTATTCCGACTTATCGAAACCATTCTTCAAAACCTGGCTTTGAACCGGTAGGTAGGCGAGTAGGAAACAAAGGGATAAAAATGGTATGGACTTCATGTTCTTGTACCGATTTCAATCTGGATTTTTGTTCAAAAGGGCATAGCTCATGGTTTTTACTAACAACGTTGCTGGAATGTTTCTACTATTTGGGCTTTAAAAGGCTTGGTTGACTTGGCTATTACCTTACGTTCACCTCATGGGATGATTATAACAAGCCCCAGAACCAGGGCTTAGAGAAAAACCACGCATTGTCAACGCTTAAACCTAGCTATAAAATTACTCAGTCCATATGATCCATAAACGATCAAAAAAAGAGGCTGTCGGTTATCCAAGCTAGATATCCAACAGCCTCTTGCTATTCTGCTTTATTATAGTCCCTGTTTATAAATACGGGATCCGAACAATTGTTTTAATCGATCGTTGTTAACGGTGGTACATTTTGATTTGCGCCGTCGTATCCGATGTTTTGATTAATCACCCCCATCGTATTGGCCGTAATTACATTGGAGGGTATAGGCCATAACACATGGAAGGGCGCTAAATTGGCAACGTTTCCTAATAACTCAATTTTCTTTTCATAGGTGTTGTTGTAACGCATGACACGGTCGAAATAGAAGTTTTTGTCACTAAAATTATCCAGACTATATCCTCCTATGCCCGACTTAGCCATGATATACGAAATTCGAACTAATTCCGAATGCCGTGGCTCTTCGGCGAATAATTCACGCGCTCGCTCATCTAGGATAAAGTCGATGGTCACTTCGTTACTTTCAATAGGGATGGCTTTAGCTCTGTTTCGTACCGCGTTTATGTCCTGAGCCGCCAATGCCAATTCATTTTTCCAATAATAAGCCTCTGCCCTTATCAGGTAGGTTTCGGCTAGCCGGAACACATACCAGTCCCCGTGCCCCCCGAAAGGTTGCGCATTGGGATCGTCTTGCGGAACATACATAATATAATGGGGCATGGCATAGACGTGCTTGAAAGTATCTACCGCCGCGGCTAGGTATTCAATCTTGATAGGTTTTCCATAATCCACTGAATTCGGATTATTGTAACGGAGCTCGTGAATATCGACCCAATTGATATCTGCTCTTCTTAAATCGGTTGTGTTTTGCCACGTGGTTCCTTTGTAATTCCAAATGTTATACTGGTAGGTATGCGTAAGGCGCACATTGGCGTTTCCTCTTCCTAAGGAGTCATACATGGGACCACTAGCTACCATCCCTGGTTTGCCCTCACTATCCAAAACCTGAGGTTGAAACCATTGACAATTATAGTGTCGCATGGTATATAATCCGCCGGTTCGAGCACCTGGAGGAGCTTCAAAACGATCGACGGTAGCCAGGATGGTCTCGGTATTGGCTGAAATATTGAAGTTTCGTGGACGATGCAAGTCCCAAATCACATTTCTTTCTGAACGATCTGCATCAATACCAAAGCGTTGTTGCATTAAGGCGTAGGGTCCATTGATAACGCGAGTGGCGGCTTCTATTGCCTTGTCATATTCTAAATTTGCAAGGTAAACTTTAGCCAATAGATGATCAGCTGCACCTTTACTAATAGCGCCTGGGTTAGCTTTTAAAGGTAGCCATTCGCGTGCAAATTCCAGGTCTGATTTTATTTTGTCGAGAATGGTCCAGCGGCTATGCGTATAAAAATCCAACTTTGCCCCCGCTATTTCTTCTCCGATAAAGGGAACATCTCCATAAGAATTTACTAGTCGATAATACCAGTAAGATCGATGCCAGTAAGCTTCTGCCAACAGTGTATTACGGTCTTCCTGACTTTCCCAGGTAATATCATCAATTCTCGAAATGAGGACATTTGCATTTTTGATAGACTTATAGATCGCTGGGAACATATCCAGGAATCGATAGTAAACGTCCGTATTCGGTGTTAAATTATAGAAGTCTAACTGGGACCAGGGCGAAGCTAAATCCGACGATGCTGTTTCCATGATTAAATAATTCATGGAACCTGTATTTTCGTTGCGTAGATCTTTACGCATGGTTACCAACAGCGATTCAAATCCTGCGCGATCGGTATAAACATTTTCCGGGCTAAAAAAGGAAAGAGGTTCAGGTTTGAGCCAGTCCGCCTCGCATCCATACAAGCCAGCGGACACCACACACACAAACAAGCCTTTTACTATATTCTTTTTCATGATATCAAATTCTTTTTCAAGTAATTGCAAATCCAATACTCAATTATTACAACCCAAACTTCAACCCCATTGAAATTACTCGGGGCATAGGCGTCATTCCACTTTCGGGGTCCCATCCAGGCCACTTCGAAAAGGTCAAAAGATTGCGTGCCGATGCATATATTCTGAGATTGTCTACACTGACCCCTCCTAGAGCCACACTCGGTAATTGATAGGCAATGGAAACGTCTTGTACCCTTAAGAAGGATGAAGGCTTATATACCATGATTCCTCCCCCAAAAACATTGGTATTGGCATTGAGTCGTGGGAATCCGTTTTCCCTATTTTCCGGTGTCCAATAAGGGAAGTCCTGTGCATTTCGGCGGTCATAGGTATCATTTCCACCCCGACGAAGTCCGTCAGAAAAAGCTCTCAAATGGCCTAATTCAGCTCTTAGAAAAATGGATGCTGTAAAATGTTTTAGGAACCCGAACTCATTACGTAGTCCAAAACGATAACGTGGAGCACTATATCCAATAAACTGCTTATCGGTTAACGCTTCGTATACGCCGTTCCCATCGACATCTTCGGCTTTGAAATCCCCCGGATCTAAGCGATACACTTGGGCTGCATCCCGCTCTTCAGTTTGCCAAATACCCAATATGTTATAGTTCCAAATCCGATCCAGTGCCTGCCCAGGGAACCATTCATTGGTGTAGTCAGGTAACTCCCGTCTTACCATTTTACCATTTTCTTCTACTTCCTCATATTCCCCGAAAAGTTTTTTGATTTTGTTTCGGTTCAACGAAAACACCAAACTGCTTTTCCAATTAAAGTTTGCATTGTTGACATTGACGGAAGTAACTGAAAGTTCAAATCCCTTGTTGGCTAATTCGCCTAGGTTACTGGTAATGCTCGTAAATCCAGTGATTTCAGGCAAGAGACGATTCATTAACAAGTCGGTCGTCGTGATATCATAGTACTCAATGGTGGTGTTTACCCGATTGTTAAATAACCCTGCATCAAGACCAATGTTGAACGAACTGGTCCGCTCCCACCGTAACCCGTGGTTCGAAAGTGTATTATTGTAAACCCCCACAAGAACGTTGGTGCCATCGTAATAAAGGTTAGACGACAGCTGTGCCAATGCTGAATAGGCTCCTATTTCTCGGTTTCCGTTTACCCCCCAGGACCAGCGTAACTTCATATGGCTAACCGGATCTAGGTTAAAGAAATTTTCATCAGAGATTTTCCAGGCCAGGGCAACAGCTGGGAAAACGGCATGCGGGTTTTGATTCCCAAAGGCTGAATATCCGTCTCGACGAACCGAGGCGGTCAATAAATAACGATCCTTAAATGCATAGTTCAAACGCGCCATCAGGGCGTCGCCGGTAATCTTACTGTCACTATTATTCAAGAAAGGATTGGTTCCATATTGTAATCCATGATAGCTCAGTTTCTCATTGGGAACAAAAGTTTGATTACCTTGAAGCGAGTTCCAACTGAGAGCCTTTTCTATATTGTAAAGTAGCGTCAAATCAAAGTTATGCTCTCCGAAGGTTTTATTCCAATGCAATAGATTATCCACCATGAATTCGTAAGAGCTGACATCTTGTCTTGTGCCATAGCCCTGTGAATAAGTCTGTGCACCGGTGATTGTTGTCGATGGCCAAAAATTGTAGTCTTTTGACCAGCTATACCGGGGTTGGAATGCCAGTTTATATTCAAATCCAAAGGGTAATTTTACCTTTCCCTGAAGGGTCGAAAACAAACTGTTGATGCGGTAATACCTATGCTGACCATGGTAGTTAATCATCGGGTTAGCTGTGGCAAACGTGTTTGGATACCATACGGGTGTGCCATCTTCCTCGTAAGCTGTCCCGTAGGGGCTCATGATATACATTTGCGATAAATTAGCCTGTACTACGCTTTGGTCTCGGTCTGCAAATTGAGTATAGGCTGAAAGGGTTAACCAATCATTGACCTTAAAATCCACATTTAATCGGGAGCGAATCGCAGAAAACTTATCGCCTTTGATGACTCCCTCATTATTATCATAACCCAATGACCAATAGTAGGTTACGTCTTTACTCCCTCCGCTAATACCCACGGAATAATTTTGACGTACACCCTTTTGCATTACTTCATTGTACCAATCGACCGTTTTCCCAGCGAGGTAATTTTCTACTTCAACATCAAAAAAACGTAGCCGGCTTAGCCATTCCCGAGTGTTGTCAGCCTGAGGGTTATTGCTGGCGTTACGCCATTCATCAAGGGAAACACCCGAAGGCAGGTTTTCAGGGTTGTCATAATAATAGGCCGGCATACTCGGATTCAGTGAACGTAACACATCTCTCCGGAAGCGCAGGTACCCCTCTGCGTCAAATGGTTTGTACTGTCCCGTCGTCCCAGCAACCCCGATATTCGCGCTGAAATCAACTTTGGGCTTCCCTCCTTTCCCTTTTTTCGTCGTTACGAGGATGACACCTGCAGCAGCCCGTGCACCGAACACCGCCGCAGAACTAGCGTCTTTTAGAACATCCACAGTCTCTATGTCGTTGGGATTGATGTCTGCAATGGAACCATTAAATATCACCCCGTCCAAAACTACCATAGGCTCGCGTGAAGCATTCAACGACTTGGGCCCCCTAATTTCCATTGAACTACCACCCGCTGCTGAAGTCGCTTGATTGGCGTTGAATCCCGCTATCGTTCCTGTAAGCATTTCACCCAGTTGAGTCATAGGCTGATCCTGAAACGTCGATGCGTCCAAACGTACGACAGCACCTGTCAAATCACTCTTTTTCATGGTACCGTAGCCCACTACCACAAGCTCATCCAATTGACTCACAGAAGGCTCTAAGTAGACTTCAAAATAGGTACGACTACCCGCCAGTGTCTCAAAAGTGTTATAACCTATAAATGAAAACACTAGGGTATCGGTTGAAGATACCGACAGGGAAAAGTTACCGTCTACATCCGTAACTACCCCCCTACTGGTTCCTTTTACCACGACGTTAACTCCGGGTAAAGAAATATCCGAAGTCTGCTCTTTTACTACACCAGAAACCATCTGCTGCCCCAAAAGAGGGTTGGCAAAGCCGTAGAGAATAAAGAGAAAAATCAATCGTTTCCTGACTGACTCCCTGAAAAATAGACGTTCATACATAGTGTACGCAGGTTTAAGTAAAAAGTGATCAAAAAGGTGTTAACAGAATTTAATTAAGGATTTAGAACCCCCAGTGTTGGAAATGGCTAAGTGACAATAGACATAACGGCACCTAGCTTTCCCTTAGACTAAGCTTTCTAAATGACCTGCGATACTCAAAAAATTTACGGTAACGTTATCGGAAATCAGCAGATGAGCCCCCTTCTATTCTTGATTTTTTACTACAATTAGGAAACGATCGCAAAACGTATATACATCGTAGTGAAGCATTAATAAAAAATTTAGCCTAAGCTGAAATTAGAAAAAATTCTACCTCGAGATCAGGGAAAGTGAATCGAATAATAATATAGCGGCAGTTGGTTAATGAATGGGTGGTTTATCCGCACTAAGCAGAAATAATAGGTCACTTGAATAGAGTTTTCTTGGTGCGTGCGACAAAGATTGGGCTATTACATGAAAAACC
>ENA-UOVV01001393-UOVV01001393.1-compost-metagenome-genome-assembly--contig:-NODE-1393-length-18067-cov-20.634410_pt1 | contig 18067 bp, 17 predicted proteins | sample MGYA00238155_ERZ761577 | MGnify/ENA primary metagenome ERZ761577 (study PRJEB28898, sample SAMN06268775) | compost metagenome | isolation source: Emeryville, CA | place: USA:Emeryville, CA | collected...
TCTACCACTTCGGGGACTAGAGGGTGGCGCGGAGGCGTTGGCCCCACCGTTCGGCGCGGTCGAGTTCGCCTTCCCGGAGCATGCTCGCAGGCTCATGCACAGTGCGCCGATTGACCACGTAGAAGCCCTCGGATTTGCACAGGATGCGATAGCCGCGCTCGACCATGAGGCGTTCAATTGAACTCACACCGCCGCGCCCGACAAATCCCGGAACCCGTGTGTCAAAAGCGGTAAACGGCGTGGTGCTCTCCGGTAGGGCCGCGATCCAGTCGCGAAGCAGTGGCTGCTCAGTATCCGGGGGCAGGTCGCCCGCATGACGGGGCCTGCTCGCGACGCCTTTCATTGTCTGGGCGGTGGGAAGACTCATGGCGTGAACGGGGGTGCCGACAACAAGCAGCGATGCGCCAACGATCTCGTCGGGCGTGATCTCGTCGGTCCCGCCAACAAGTGTGTCCGGGCCCAGACCTTCGGCGATGGCTCGCCCCACAGCCGCTGTGTTGCCCCACAGCGACTGAAAGACCACCATTGCTCTCACGTGTCCATCTACCCGCGACAATCGGCGATTTTTCCGGGACCTTCGGGCCAGTTTTGGCTTTTGCTGCCGATATGTGTGGCTCGCGGGTGGATTACGCAAGTTCCGTTCGTTGGAGGACGTCGCTCAGTTGGCGCGCTGCATCGATCACGGCCGACGCGTGAAGCATGCCGGGATGTGCGGTCAGACGTTCGGACGGTCCGGAGATCGAGACGGCGGCGATGACCGTTCCGGCCGCTCCCCACACCGGAGCTGATACGGAGCTCACTCCCGCTTCGCGCTCGGATGACGACTCTGCAAAACCTTGCTCGCGGACCAGTTCGAGGTCGGCGGCGGTGAAGCGCGCATCGATCAGTCCCGCATGCATCACCTCGGCCGGCTGCCACGCGAGCAACACCTTGGCGGCGGAGCCTGCTGACATCGTCATCGTGGTGCCCACGGGGATCGAATCACGCAGGCCAACGGGCCTGTCCACGGCCGCCATGCAGATGCGCTGATCACCATGACGTCGGTACAACTGGCTCGATTCGCCGGTGCGATCGCGGAGCGTCGTGAGCACGGGCAAAGCGGCACTCACCAAACGGTCCTCACCGACGGATGCCGCGAGAGTGGCGAAGCGGTCGCCGAGAATGAACGCGCCGCTTTCATCGCGTCCCACAAGGTGGTGGTGCTCGAGCGCGAGAGCGAGGCGGTGGACGGTTGGGCGAGCGAGATGCGTCTGCTCGACAAGGGTGGCGAGCGAGGCCGGTCCCTTTTCGAGCACACCAAGGATCGCGGCGGCCTTGTCAATGACGCCCACTCCGCTATGATTGTCCATAGATCGATACTACCGTCTCACATCTTGAGATGTCGAGGCCTGTTGGGAATGGAGGGTGCGATGGGCACCACCTTGGCCGAGAAGCTGTGGCAGGACCACTTGGTCCGTAAAGGTGAGAACGGCGCGCCCGATCTCATCTACATCGACCTTCACATGTGTCACGAAGTGACGAGCCCACAGGCATTTGAGGGCCTGCGACTCGCAGGCCGCCCGGTGCGCCGCCCGGATCTCACCATCGCGACGGAAGACCACAACACCCCGACGCTCAACATCGACCTGCCCATCGCCGATGAGACGAGCCGCATCCAGATCAACACCCTGCGCAAGAACGCCGAAGAGTTTGGCGTTCGCATTCACTCCCTCGGCGATGCCGATCAGGGTGTGGTGCACGTTGTGGGCCCGCAGCTCGGCCTCACGATGCCCGGCATGACCGTGGTGTGCGGTGACTCCCACACGTCGACCCACGGTGCCTTCGGTGCCCTTGCCTTCGGCATCGGCACCTCTGAGGTGGAACACGTGCTGGCCACCCAGACGCTTCCGCTCAAGCCGTTCAAGACGATGGCGATCAACGTCAACGGTGAACTGCCCAAGGGCACCACGGCGAAGGACATCATCCTCGCGATCATCGCGAAGATCGGTACCGGTGGCGGCCAGGGCTACGTGCTTGAGTACCGTGGTGACGCCATCAAGAAGCTGTCGATGGAAGCACGCATGACCATCTGCAACATGTCGATTGAGGCGGGCGCCCGTGCGGGACTGATCGCACCCGACGAGACCACGTTTGAGTACGTGAAGGGCCGCCCCCACGCCCCTGAAGGTCAGGACTGGGACGACGCTGTCGCCTACTGGAAGACGCTCGTCACTGACGCGGACGCCGTCTTTGACACGGAAGTCGACCTCAATGCGAGCGACCTCGAACCGTTCGTCACCTGGGGGACCAACCCCGGCCAGGGCCTGCCCCTCAGCGCGACGGTGCCGAACCCGGAGGACTTCGCGGACGAAACGGACCGCGAGGCCGCCGAGAACGCGCTGCGCTACATGGGTCTCACGCCCGGCACCCCGCTGCGTGAGATCGACATCGACACGGTGTTCCTTGGCTCGTGCACCAACGGCCGCATCGAGGACCTGCGCGCCGCTGCCGAGATCATCAAGGGCCGCACCAAGGCGCCCAACACCCGCATGCTCGTTGTGCCCGGCTCAGCGCGAGTCCGCCTCCAGGCAGAGGCCGAAGGCCTCGACAAGGTGTTCCTCGACTTCGGCGCCGAGTGGCGTAACGCCGGCTGCTCGATGTGCCTCGGGATGAACCCCGACCAGCTGAAGCCGGAGGAACGCTCCGCGTCCACGTCGAACCGTAACTTCGAGGGCCGCCAGGGTAAGGGCGGCCGCACTCACCTCGTCTCGCCGCTTGTGGCCGCCGCCACCGCCGTGCGAGGCAAACTCTCAAGCCCCGACGACCTCGAAAACGCCGCTGCGGCGCTCGTGTAAGGAGCGGAAGCCATGGAAAAGTTCACGACCCACACCGGCGTCGGCGTTCCGCTGCGCCGCTCGAACGTCGACACCGACCAGATCATCCCCGCCGTCTACCTCAAGCGCGTCACCAAGACGGGCTTTGACGACGCGCTGTTTGCTGCCTGGCGCGGCGACGCCGACTTCATCCTCAACCAGCCCGCCTACAAGAACGGGTCCGTGCTTGTCGCCGGGCCTGACTTCGGCACAGGCTCCTCACGCGAGCACGCCGTGTGGGCGCTGAAGGACTACGGCTTCAAGGTCGTCATCGCGAGCCGTTTCGCCGACATCTTCCGCGGCAACTCCGGCAAGCAGGGTCTGCTCACTGCCGTTGTCAGCCAGGAGAACGTCGAGCTCTTGTGGAAGCTTCTCGAGACGGAGCCGGGCAAAGAGATCACCGTCTCCCTCGAGGACCGCACCATTACGTGCGGCGAGCTCGTCATCAGCTTCGAGATCGACGACTACGTGCGCTGGCGCCTCATGGAGGGCCTCGACGACATCGGCCTCACCCTTCAGCACGAGGAAGACATCACCGCCTTCGAGGCGCAGCGCGAAGGCTGGCGACCCAAGACGCTTCCGGCGAAGACCGAGCCCAAGCAGCCGGTAGTAGCGGCCCGCCCGGTCGAGTAAGCCCATGCGGTCGATGCTCCCCGGCGTTGTTGGGGAGTCACTCGACTGGCGGGGGCGGAACCTCATCGGTGAGGAACGCACGCCAGTAGTCGGCGCGCTTCGCGTGGTCGGCGTCATTGCGCCTGTCGATGATCGGCCCACCTCTTGTGGTGATCCGGGACCGGAAGCGATCGTCGATATGGCACCGAGTCGGCTCGTAACGCACCTCGTATTCAGTGAGGTAGCGCGCCTGGGCATTGCGATGCCGTTCGATGAGCTTCAGCTTGTGGAAGTGCGCCCACGTGAAGCCGATGAGTGCTGCGATGCCCGTGAAAATCAACGGAAACATGACGATCCGCAGTGCCTCAACGCCTGCGGCCATGAAGAACGGGATCGTCAGCGCGAGAACCGGCAGTCCAATGGACGTCACGGCCCACCCGCGCAGATTCGCCGAACGCTTGATCTTCGCCATGTTCATCGGCAACGAGCCTTGGGTCTCGCCGGAGCGCCCGTTGACGGCGATGTAATGCATGATCGTGCCGCGCGGGGTCTGTTCGTAATAGGCGTAGATCCACACGGGCAGCAGGACGGTGAGCCACCGCGTGCCCTTCACTGCAACCTGCTCCGACTCCCACCGCACACCGCCGGTGTAGCCGCGAACCGTTTGGCCGACATAGCCGCGCGCCATCGTCGCGAAGTGGTCGGCGGCATAGCTCATCGCGTCGTTGACGCTGAGGTCGCGCTTTTCGAAGGTCGTCCCGGCGGTCAGGTAGTGCGCGTTGAACCGCACGGCGTTCTCGATGTCAAAAGGCTGCACCGCATTGAGAATGTTCGTTGTCGACACCGCGCTGTAGATCCGGGTGCGGGTCGATCGCGCTTCGATCGCGAGGTCGTCGACAAGGAGATCAGCCTCGCGCGTCACGTTGTACTCGTCGGAGTAGTACTCGTACTCGGACTTGTCGATGCGTCGCCGGCCCTTGCGAACCCAGCCGACGCCGTCGAGACGCACCGTGACGCGCCCGTCGACCACGAGGTACGGCAGGTAGACGGCGTGAAGCGAAGCCTGCGAGAAGTCCTGGACAAAAGCGTCGTCCAGATGGGTGCCGCGTTCGCTCACGTACGCACGCATGCGGTTGAGCGCGTCATCCTGCGCGATGTGGAACGGCAGGATGGCGTCCGGCACGGTGCCCGATTCCACCGCGTTGCTCATCGACAGCACATGGCGGCACCAGTGACACGTGGCGCTCAGCGTCTTCTCGGTGTTGAGAGTGACCTCCGCGCCACATCCCGAGCACTTGAGGGTGACAAGCGCGTGAGTGTCGATGTCCACAGCGCCATCAAGAGTCGTGGTGCCCACAAGGTCGGCGATGCCATCGCTCAGGTGCAGCTCCTTCGCGATCACCGCGGTGTTCCAGCGGTAACGGCAGAACGTGCACGTGAGCCACGCGCCGTCGAACGTCGCATCGCTTGCGCCGCATTTGAGGCAACGGTTGACCGCACTATGCGCAACAGCGGAATCTGCGTCCACGGGCACCCCCTCACGGTCCTGCGCGTTGTCGCGCTCACTTTACCGATCGCCCCTGCCGGGTCAATCACGCCTCTGCATGGGCATGTCGACGGGTGGTGCGCCGCGTGACTCAACCCTCTCGCTGGTCGACCTTGCCGCATGCGCAGGCTCGCCGTCTCGCCATCCCGGCCATCGCATCGAACATCGCCGTCCCGCTCGTCGGCCTCACCGACACCGCGCTCTTGGGGCATTTCTCCGACGCCGTCGGGCTTGGCGCTGTCGGCTTGGGTTCGGCAGTTATCGCGACCGTGTTCTGGGCGTTCGCGTTTCTGCGTCCCGGAACCACCTCGCTCGTCGGTCGAGCCTTCGGCGCGGGACGTGAGGACGACGCGATCCGCCATCTGCAACGGGCACTCGCACTTGCAGCGGCGCTCGGCACGCTGTGGCTTGCGCTCCAGTGGTTGATCGTGCCGCTCGTTGTCCGCTTCCTCTCGCACGGAGCCGCGGCCGGTCCGGTGGCGACCGACTACGCCCTCATCCGTGGCCTTTCGCTGCCAGCCGTGCTGCTCACCCTTGCCAGCGTCGGCTTCTTCATCGGTCGCCAGAACACACGAACCCCGCTCGTTGTCGCCGCGACAGTGGCGGGCACGAATGTCGTGGGCGACGTGATCGCTGTCGCCATGCTCAATCACGGTGCCGTGGGTGCCGCGTGGGCCACGTTCATTGCGGAGTGGGTTGGCGCGGCGCTCGCCATCGGCTTGGTGCGCCGCAGCATTGGGGCGCAGGGGTGGTCCACGCTGACGCATTGGCGCCACCCCGAACTTCGCACCGGCTGGCGCGAGCTCGCGTCGATGAACTCGCATCTCGTGCTGCGTTCGGGGCTCCTCATGGGTGCGATCACGGTGGTCGCGTCAATCGGCTCGCGCTTTGGCGATCACGCGCTCGCGGCCAACGCGATCATGCTGCAGATGATGTACCTCGCCTCCTACGCGCTCGACGGTTATGCGACGGCGGCGGAGACGATGGCCGCCGCTGCGATCGGGGCACGCAAGGTCGCTGACTTCCACCGTGCAAACCTCGCCTCGTCTGCGGCCGCCGCTGTCATCGCGATCGTCATGACGGCCGTGTTCTGGGTGGGCCGGGAACCGATTCTCGCGACCCTCACGAGCATCCCCGAGGTGGCCACCGTCGCGCGCGACACGTGGTGGGCGGTGATCGCACTGCCAGTGGTCTCGGGAGCGGCCTGGATGCTCGACGGTGTCTTCCTCGGCACCGGCCGTTCGCGCGACATGATGTGGTCGATGGCGGTGAGCGTGCTCATCGTGTTCGCCGCGATCGTTGCGATCCCGCTCGCGCTCGACACCTTCACGAACGCCTGGCTCTGGAGCGCCTTCCTCGCGATGAACGTGACGCGCGCTCTCACCTTGGGATGGCAATATGTGAGACTCACTCGCCACTCACGGTGGCTTGCGGAAATGTCCTGACTGCCTGAGGCATTGACACACACATGAGCGAGCGCGCACACACGGCCGACGCTGCAGTCGCCTTCTCGTCATCCCGCGCCGGAGTGCTTGGCGTAGGCGCGGCAGTGCTCGTGTGCGGGGCCGCGATCCTCCTGTTCGCCGTCCACGTGAGGCCGTGGGGCTACATTCCGTTGCTTGCGGGAGTCGCACTTGCGTGGGCGGTTGATCGAGCTCTTGCACGCGACCTTGCCCTCATCGCCCTGGGGCAAGTGCTTATCTCGTCGATCTCGCTCAAGGCGGACCTGTCCAACTTGGGGATGGCGCGCTTCGCGCTCGCATTGAGCCTCGCTGTGGCGGTGCCGGTCGTGCTGGCGCGGGTGGTGTTCAAGGACCGCGAGGTGAGGTTTCGGTGGAGGGGCGGCTGGCCGTGGTCGCGAGCGCAGTGGCTCTACATCGTGGTTGTTCTCGCCGCCGCGTACCTGATCCTCCCGTACTACTTCATCTCCTCCGGCGTGTATCGCAATTGGCCAGAGATCACGGGAAATGCCGAGATCGCACGGCTGTTCATTGGCGTGAACGCGGTTGGCATTTGGGACGAGCTGTTCTTTGTCGCCACCGTGTTTGTTCTCTTGCGCCGTCACTTCCCGATCTGGGCTGCGAACCTGCTCCAGGCGACGGTGTTCGTGTCGTTCCTGTGGGAACTCGGGTACCGCGCCTGGGGTCCGCTTCTCACCATCCCGTTCGCGCTCATCCAGGGCTGGCTCTACTCACGCGCCAAGACCCTGCCGTACGTCATCACGGTCCATCTGCTCTTTGATGCCGCCGTGTTCATGGTGCTCGTCCACGCCCACCACCCCGAGCTGTTCGACATTTTTGTCACAACACCCAGATGACCCCTTGGTTCCGGCCGCGCTTTCGGGTCATGCTGAGGCTATGACGGTCAACGTGTCGATTCCTCCCAGCCTGCTCGCCGGGCTCGCTGCCCGTGCCGCCACTGGGCGGGTCATCCTCGGGATTGCGGGCCCTCCGGGATCGGGCAAGACGACTCTCGCTCGGGCAGTCGTCACCGCCCTCGCGGAGGACGAACCTCCCGTCACCGCCGCCCATGTGCCCCAGGACGGCTTCCACTTGCCCAATGCCGAGCTCGAGCGATTGGGTCTGCGTGACCGCAAGGGCGCGCCCGAGACTTTCGACGCAGCCGCTTTCGCCGACCTCCTCCGCGGGCTTCGGGACAACCCGGACGCCGACGCTGTGGCACCCGACTATGACCGCACCATCCACGAGCCCGTGCCAGGGCGTATCGCCATTGCCGCATCGGCCCAGGTCATCATCGCCGACGGCCTCTACGTCGCCCACGACGAGGGCGACTGGGCACGGGTGAGCGAATGCCTCGACGTGGTGTGGTGGCTCGATGTGCCGTGGGACCTCGCCCGTGAGCGCCTCATCGCACGCCACATGGAAGGTGGCCGCGCCCCTGATGACGCATCAGCGTGGGCAGACCGTGTGGACGCGATGACGACGGCGCTCGTGGCGAGCGGCCGGGAGAGGGCCGACGCCGTGCTCACCTGGCGTGACCGGGCGTGGGAGATCGCTTAAGCGGGGTGCGGCGGCGGCGCGCTCAGCCATGCGCGCGTGCCGAAGCTGCCAAGCGACGACCCAGCCACCTGTGCCGCGAAGGCAAGGTCCTCGGCGAGACGAGCGTCGTCCGAACCGAGTGATGCGATGCGCCACGTGAACGCGCCGTGGAAGAAGTCGCCTGCACCCAAGGTGTCGACCACCGCAACCCTCGGCACGTCCACCTCACCGCTCACCGTGGGAGTGCGGTACAGGATCGTGTCCGAACCGCGGGTGATGACGCAGCTGCGCACCCCGCGGAAGGTGAGGTAGTCGACGACATCCTGCGGCGTCGTGCCGGACCCCGCGGGCGCGAAGTCGGCGGAGACGACCGCGATATCAGCCATTCGCGCCACCTCATCCGTGTAGTGCTTCACGCTGCCGGCGTCGAGGATGACAGGGATGCCGCGCTCGCGGGCCTGCGCTGCAATGGGGGCCGCGATCGCACGGAAGTAACCGTCGATGAGGACGGCGCCCACGCCGTCGAGCGACGGCATCTCATGAGGCACAGGATTCTCAGCGGTCGCCGTGCCCGTGGGGGAGATGACAGCGCGATCTCCCGTCGACTTCGTGACGAGGATCGACGCGGTGATGGGCGGGCCGGCGTAATCGGCGGCTACCTGAAGCTCGACACCGCAGGCCGCGAGATCGCTCACGATCGGCTCGGTGAGGGGATGGTCGGGCAACGCTGTGGTGAGCGTCGGCCGGCCGCCCACGTGCGCAAACGCGACGGCGGCATTCGCGGCAGGCCCACCCGCGACCACCAAGAACTCAAGCGCCGCGACCTTCTCATTCGAGGAGGGCACGCGCTCCACTGACTGGATGATGTCGAGCGTCGTCAGCCCTGCAAACACGGCACGAGTCATGCGGCGCATGCTACTCGCGCGTGTTCACTGAGGGCGTGCACGTCTGTTGAAGAGCAGGGGATAAGGCACGATAGTTCTCATGACGGACTCTCTGCGCGTGCATGGTGGACGTCCACTGACGGGTGAGATCACCGTGCGTGGCGCCAAGAACTTCGTTTCGAAGGCCATGGTGGCCGCTCTGCTCGGCTCCACGCCCTCCACGCTGCGCAACGTCCCGGACATTCGCGACGTCAACGTGGTGTCCTCCCTGTTGCGGCTTCACGGCGCGGACGTCGTCTATGACGTGGACTCCGGCGTCATCACGATGGACACGACCACGCTCACCCCGGCCGACGCCGTCGACATCGCCGAGCACGCGGGCTCCTCGCGCATTCCGATCCTCTTGTGCGGCCCGCTCCTGCACCGTCTCGGTGAAGCGGTGATTCCCGACCTGGGCGGGTGCCGCATCGGCGACCGCCCCATCGACTTCCACCTGGAGATCCTCAAGAAGTTCGGTGCCGTGGTGAAAGAAGCCGCGGACGGCCTTCACCTCACCGCGCCCAATGGACTGCGAGGCATCCGCCACGAACTGTCGTACCCGTCCGTGGGCGCCACCGAGCAGCTGCTCCTCACCGCCGTCCTTGCGGAGGGCATCACGACGCTGCAAAACGCTGCCGTGGAGCCCGAGATCAAGGACCTCATCGACACCTTGCAGAAGATGGGCGCCATCATCTCGGTGGACACTGACCGCTCGATCACCATCGAGGGCGTGAAGCGTCTGCGCGGCTACGACCACTTCTCGCTCACCGATCGCATTGAGGTCGGCTCGTGGGCAGCCGCGGCGCTCGCGACGAGGGGTGACATCTTCGTTCATGGCGCACAGCAGCGTCACATGGGCATGTTCCTCAACGTGTTCCGCAAGGTAGGCGGCGAGTTTGAGGTGGTGAAGGACGGCATTCGCTTCTACCACCCAGGCGGCGACCTCACGTCGATCGCTCTGCAGACAGACGTCCACCCCGGCTTCATGACCGACTGGCAGCAGCCGATGGTCGTTGCACTCACCCAGGCGAAGGGCCTCAGCATCGTCCACGAGACGGTGTACGAGAACCGCTTTGGCTTCACGGCAGCGCTCGTCAAGATGGGCGCGAACGTCCAGCTGTACCGCGAATGCCTGGGCGATAAGCACTGCCGTTTCGGCCAGCGCAACTTCAAGCACTCGGCGGTGGTCTCCGGGCCGACGCCGCTCACGGCTGCAGACATCGAGGTGCCGGACCTGCGCGGCGGCTTCTCGCACCTCATTGCCGCTTTGGCTGCAGAAGGCACCTCAACGGTGACGGGCATTGGCATTATTGACCGCGGATATGAAGACTTCCGCGGCAAGCTTGCCGCGCTCGGTGCAGACGTCGAGGACTGAGGATGGCTAGACGCGTACCCTTGCGCACGCCCAAAAAGCCGGGCTATCGCGCCGCCGCGGCGACCCTTCGTGGGCTTATGGCGATGATGACGCGCAAAGACTGGCATGGCGCAGAGCACATGCCGACCTCGGGCGGCTTCATTGCGGTGTCGAACCACGTGACGTATGCGGACCCGATCACCCTCGCCCACTTTCTGTACAACAACGGCTACCCGCCGCACTTCCTTGCGAAGTCGGGTCTGTTCAAGATCCCGTTCGTTGGCCGCATCCTCCACGCACTCGACCAGATCCCCGTCTACCGGGGCACCACGCGTGCGAAGGACGCTGTCGACAAAGGCATGGAGGTGCTTCGCTCCGGAGGCGTCATCGCGATGTTCCCCGAGGGCACCCTCACGCGCGATCCCGACCTGTGGCCCATGGTCGCCCGCACGGGCGCCGCGCGCATGGCGCTCGAGACCGGAGTGCCGATTGTGCCCGTCGCACAGTGGGGAGCCCACCGCCTGCTCGGCCGTTATGGCAAAGTGCTCAAGCCCATTCCGCGCAAGAAGGTGACGGTTGTCGCTGGCCCGCCCATCGCATTTGGTGACCTGCGTGACGGGCCCATCGACAATGACGCGGTCAAGGAGGCAAGCACGCGCATCATGGACACGTTGACGGCGATGGTCGAAGAGCTGCGCGGCGAGAAGGCCCCTGCGGAGCGCTACAACATGCGAATGAAGGACGCGTCATGAAGACGGCGGTGCTCGGCTCGGGTGCGTGGGGGACGACCTTTGGCGCCGTCCTTGCCGACGCCGGTTGCGATGTCACGCTGTGGGGCCGCGACGGCACCGTGGCGAGCGAAGTGACCCTGCGCCACTCGAACGAGCGCTTTCTGCCGGGTATCACCCTGCCTGAGCTGATGGTCGGCACCACCGATGCGCATGAGGCGCTCGCGGATGCCGAGATTGTCGCGGTCGCGCTGCCGTCGCAGAAGGTGCGCGCCGTCATCGAGCCGCTCGTCGACGCGATCTCACCGGATGCGACGATCGTGTCGCTGATGAAGGGCGTCGAGCTGGCTAGTCACATGCGGATGAGCGAGGTGCTTGCCGAGGTGTGGCGCGTGCCGCGCGGCCGCGTCGCCGTCGTCTCCGGTCCCAACCTCGCGAAAGAGATCGCGGCAAAGCAGCCGACGGCCACCGTTGTGGCCGCGAGCACGCAAGAGGTCGCCGAACGCGTCGCCCGAGCCACGGCGTCGGGCTACTTCCGCCCGTACACGAACACCGACGTGCTCGGCGTGGAGCTGAGCGGCGCCTACAAGAACATCATCGCGGTGGCAGTTGGAATCGCAGGCGGAATGGGCTTCGGGCACAACACGACCGCCACCGTCATCACGCGTGGCCTTGCCGAGATCACGCGCCTTGGCTTGGCGCTCGGTGCGCGTCCTGACACGTTCTCTGGCCTGGCCGGCATGGGCGACCTCATCGCCACGTGCGCCTCGCCGCTGTCGCGCAACCACACGCTCGGCGCGCACATCGGTTCCGGTGCGGGCCTTCAAGACGCGATCGCGCGCACGGGCGGCACCGCAGAGGGCGTCACCACGTGTCAATCGATCCAGGCTCTCGCCCGTGACAACAACGTCGATGTCCCGATATGTGACGCCGTTGTCGCGATGCTTCACGAGGGACATCCCAAAGAGGCCGTGTTGGGTGCCCTGCTGTCACGCCCCAGAAAGGCTGAAGGCGCGTGAGCGCGCGGCGCACTGTCGCGGTGCTCTTTGGCGGGCGCTCGTCTGAGCACGCCGTCAGCTGCACCACCGCGGGTGGGGTGCTCGGCGCGATCGACCGCGAACGGTGGGACGTCGTCGCCGTCGGCATCGGCCAGGACGGTTCGTGGACGCTCCAGGATGACGACGCCGCCGCCTGGGCCTTCGTCGACGGAACGATGCCGCGGGTGGTTCCTTCAGCGTCGGGCGTCTTGCTTCCCGAGACGGCGGGGGAGCGCACGTGGCGTGTGGTGCGGGACGGCGTCGTTCAACCTCTCGCCGAGGTGGACGTCGTGTTCCCGCTGTTGCACGGGCCGTGGGGTGAGGACGGCACTGTTCAGGGCGCCCTCGAGCTGCTCGACATTCGCTACGTGGGTGCCGGCGTGCTCGCATCCGCGATGGGGATGGACAAGCAGTACATGAAGATGGCGTTCCGGGCGGCGGGCCTGCCCGTGGCGGCGGATGTGGTGGTGACGGCGGGCGAGGCCGTGGATGCGCACCGCGCGCAGATCGAGGCGCTGGGCCTTCCGGTCTTTGTCAAGCCTGCGCGTGCGGGATCGTCGATGGGCATCTCGCGGGTCGACTCATGGGATCAGCTCGAGGCGGCCGTTGCGGCCGCGATTGAGCACGACCCCAAGGTGCTCGTCGAGTCAGCAGTGGTGGGCCGCGAGATTGAGACGGCGGTCCTCGGCGCGCGCGACGGGGTGCGCACGTCCCCGCCGGGCGAGATCGTCGCGGTCGGTTCGCAGGCGTTCTACGACTTCGAGTCGAAGTACTTTGATGACTCTGCGGTGCGGCTCGATTGCCCAGCGGACATCCCGGCGGATGACGCCGCGCGCATTCAGGAGATCGCGAGGCGAGCCTTCGCTGCGATCTCGGCGGAGGGCATCGCTCGGGTCGACGTGTTCTACGGACCCGACGGCACCGTCACCGTCAATGAGGTCAACACGATGCCCGGCTTCACGCCCACGTCGATGTACCCACGGATGTGGGCGTCGGGGGGCTTGTCTTATCCCGAGCTCATCGAAGAGCTGCTCGAGGCGGCGCTGGCACGCCCGCTTGGACTTCGCTAACGGCATTCAAGTCCGTTGACATCGGCGCGCACGGCGGACGCATTGAAGTAGCCGAGCAGCTCGCCAACGGCTTGGTCGGCCCGCAGCTTGGGTATCTGAACCTCAACGGCAGGGGTGCGACCGAAGGCGACTGCGCGCCACACGTCTTCCTCTTCGCTGATCAGCCAGCCCTGGGCGATGCCGTCAACGTCGATGAGGTCGCAACGGTCGGTTGAGGGGCCGGGCGGCTCCACACCGCAGCGCACGATGATCGGGGCGGTGTCGCCGTACGCGGTGGTCGCCTGAGATGAGGTGGGCCTCATCTCCAGGCCGCCCACAACGTCGGGCACGCCCAGCATGATCTCCGCACAGCGAGGGTCCCCGGCGTAGGGCGCGGGCTCGACCACAAGGGGCTGCGAGCAGGCGGCGAGCAGGGCCGCGCCAGCGACGGCAAGCACAATCATTCGCACGCGGCGCACCCAGGTGGATCGAGGCATGACACCACCCTAAGGCTGTCCTGACCTGGGGATGCGCTTAGTCTTGCCTGCGTGACCACCATCGGCGAGATCGGCGAGGACGCCCTCATAGCGCTCTTTGCGCCTCGCCTTCCCACCTCTGATTCGACGCTCCTCGGACCAGGTGACGACGCCGCTGTGCTGGCCGTTGACGGGGACCTCGTCGTGTCGTCGGACGTCCTCATCGAGGGCCGGCACTTCCGACGTGATTGGTCGAGCGGTGCGGACGTCGGCTGGCGCGCAGCGGTGCAGAACCTCGCCGACATCGACGCGATGGGCGCCGTGCCCATCGCGCTGCAGATCACGCTGGCTGCGCCGGGGGACCTCGACGTCGACTGGGTGCTCGACCTGGCGGATGGCCTGCGTGACGCCTGCTCGCCTCATGGTGTGGGTGTGGTGGGCGGTGACCTTTCTGGAGCGCGTGAGATCTCGATCTCGGTAACCGCGCTCGGCGAGACTCACGGCACCGATCCGGTGACACGGGCCGAGGCTGGTGTGGGTGACGTGGTGGCCGTGTCAGGGCGGCTCGGTGCGGCGGCTGCGGGTTACGCGTTGTTGGCCGCTGGCGTCGGCGGGGGCGGGGGCGATGGTGGGGGTGCCGTCGAGCTGTTCCGCCGGCCGCAACCGCGCATCGGCGCCGGGCTGGAAGCCGCACTGCGTGGCGCGACCGCGATGATGGACATCTCCGACGGTCTGCTGCGCGATGCCTCGCGGATCGCGCGGGCGTCTGAGGTGGGCATCGCCGTCGACTCGTCGCTCGTGCCGGTCCATAGTGCCGCCGTTGCGGCGGCCGGTCGTCTAGGTGTCGACGCGTTGCGCTGGGCGCTCACCGGGGGAGAAGACCACCACCTGCTCGCGGCGTTTGCGCGGGCCGAGTCTGTGCCGGAGGGCTGGGCCGTCGTTGGCTGCGTCACCGATGAATACCAGGGAGTACGCTGCGACGGCGAGATCCCACGCGAGTTGGGCTGGGACCACTTCGGGGCGTAGTCGCGCCCGCGTCCCACACCCACCTCGCCCGCTCGGGCCGCAGCGGGCGCACTCAGGGACAACAAAACGGGCGCCCTCCGCATGGGAGAACGCCCGTCTTACGCGTGAGGCACTTATGCCCGGCGGGTCACCTTGCCAGCCTTGAGGCACGAGGTGCACACATTCAGGCGCTTGGGGGTGCCCGCAACAACGGCGCGAACACGCTGGATGTTCGGGTTCCAGCGGCGCTTGTTCAGGCGGTGCGAGTGCGAAATGGAGTGCCCGAAGGACGGGCCCTTGCCGCAGACGTCGCAGTTGGCAGCCACGATGTATCTCCTCAAAGTATTCGCGCGGTGTCCCTGATTGGGTCGCGCCACGGTCCTGCCCGCGTCCGGGCAACCGCATTAGGGTATCTGAACAGAAGGCGCATTGCCAACTAGGCTGTGCCGCGCATGCCCGCTGACCATTGGAGATTCATGACGCCCGCTGAGCCGCACGAGCTGCGCCGATGGCTGTCGGCAGGCGCTCACGCAGTGAAGCGAGCTCGTGAACGGCTCGACGCGATCAACGTCTTTCCTGTGCCCGACGCTGACACTGGCACCAATATGTACCTCACCTTGCGCGAGGGCAACAGGGCGGTTGCCAAGCTTCCGACGACGGCGACGCACCGCGAGGTCGTGGCGGCTTTCGCCCGTGGCGCGCTGCTCGGGGCGCGCGGCAACTCGGGCGTCATCATCTCTCAATATCTCAGCGCCTTCTTGTCGCGTGTGGACGCGGAGGGGGGCCTCGCGTCGGCCGGCGCCACTGCCATCGCGCGCGCAATGAACGAAGCGGCCGACGCTGCCTACAGGGCCGTGGGCGACCCGGTGGCGGGGACGATCCTCACCGTCGCGAAGGCGGCGGCTGCGGGTGCGAGCGAGGCGGCCGATCGCAACGAAGGGCGCGCGGAGGTGGCTGTTGCCGCGGTTGTCGCGGCGCGCGCAGCCTTGCGGGCCACCACCGATGAGCTCCCTGCAGCGAAGGCGGCGCGCGTCGTCGATGCGGGCGCCGCCGGACTGCTGCTGCAACTTGAGATGCTTGCTGAGACTCTCGGGGGCCCCGGCGCTCTCGATCACCTTGACGATGTCGCATGGGAGCTTGCGCCGTCGACTCAGGGCGTCGCGGTGGTGCCGGCAGCTCATGCGGACGTCCCGCAGGGCGGCGCCTATGAGGTGATGTTCGTGGTGCGTCAGGCCGAGACCGCGGGTGGCGACATCGATCGGGTTCGCGATGACCTCGTCGCTCTCGGAGATTCCGTTGCGGTGACGGGTGCTCAGGGCCTCGTCCAGGCGCATGTCCACACGGACGATCCGGACGCCGCTGTCGAGGTGGGGATTCGTGCGAAGGCGCACCAGATCGTCGTCAGTGCTCTGGGGGTGGGGCACGACGAATCTCATGACAGGCACCCCACGCGTCCGCACACGACCGCCGCTCACACAGACACCGGACTCGTCGCGCTTACGTCCTGCCCAGGCCTTGCGGCACCCCTCGCCGATGCGGGCGCGATTGTGCTTGTGGTCCCGGACCCACATCAGTTGAAGCGTCGGGAGCTGCGGCGTGCGGTGCGGGACGCGACGAGCGCGCGTGTGGTCATCGCGGCGGGGAATGGTCCGCTCCGCACGGCTGCCGAGGAGCTTGCCGCGCGCAAGCCCCGTGCGGGCCTCACCGTGCTTCCCAGCGATCATGAGGCGCAGGTCATCGCCGCCGTTGCCGCAGGGTCGATGGCGACTCCGGGTGAGGACCTCGTCGCACTCATGGAGGACGCCGTCGCCTCATGCCGTACGGCGTCGTCGAGCCCGGATTCTCTTGACGACGACGTCGACCGCCTGCTGACGCCAGACGTCGATGTCATCACGCTCGTCCTCGCCGATGGCGTCCCGGAGGCGGTTGTCGACGCGGTGCGCCTGTCTGCGGCTGCGGTGTGCCCGGCCGCCGACATCGTCGTCTATCGCGGTGGCCACGTTTCGCCTGGAATCCTCATCGGTGTCGAGGAGTCATGACTGACGCGCTCGGCCAGCCGCTGTCGCGTCTGCTGGGTACCCGAACGGCCAATGCGCTTGACAAGCTTGGCCTGCGCACCGTCGAGGACCTCCTGCGGCATTACCCGCGTCGCTACGGCAAGCCCGGTGAACTGACCGACATCTCGCAGCTACACATCGGCGAGCATGTGACCGTCATGGCTGAGGTGCGTTCCACGACAGTGCGTCAGATGCGCTCACGTGGGGGCGCGATGCTCGAAGCGATCGTCACTGACGGCCGGGACACGCTTCAACTCACCTTCTTCGCCAAGCGCGCGGGTGTGCTCCGCATGCATGAGGACAAGCTGCGCGCCGGTCGCACGGGTCTGTTCACGGGGACGGTGGGGGACTATCGCGGGCGTCGTCAGCTTGTCCACCCGGACTACCTCATCGTGGGTGTCGATGCGGCCGACGCTGATGAGGCTGTCATCGAGGCCTCCCGGCCGATCCCGATCTACCCGGCCGCAGCGTCGGCCCCCACGTGGCGCATCGCGAAGGCCGTGCGCACGGTGCTCGACCCGTTGTTGGAAGACGACGTGCCGGACCCGATTCCCGCGACGGTCCGTGAGAAGCACGGGTGGGGAACATTGCTTGAGGCGTTGCGAGACGTCCATGTGCCTGCCGATGAGGAGGCGGCGCGGAGGGCGCAGGAGCGGCTGCGCTTTGAGGAGGCGCTCGTTCTCCAGACGGCGTTGGCGCGCAGGCGGGCCGACCGGGCCTCGCATTCAGCGACCCCGCGCCAGGGGCGTGCCGGAGGTCTTCTTGAGGCTTTCGATGCGCGGCTTCCGTTCGCGCTCACCGACGGTCAGCTCGCTGTGTGCGATGAGATCTTTGCGGACCTGTCACAGCCCGCGCCGATGTTGCGCCTCCTGCAAGGCGATGTGGGCGCTGGCAAGACGGTGGTCGCGTTGCGCGCGATGCTCCGGGTTGTCGACTCGGGGGGTCAGGCGGCGCTGCTCGCACCGACCGAAGTGCTCGCGGCGCAGCATGAGCGCACGGTGAGGGCGCTGCTCGGGCCGCTTGCGGAGGCGGGAATGCTCGGTGGCGCGGACGGTGCCACCCGCGTGGTGCTCCTCACCGGCTCGCAGGGCACCGCCGCCCGGCGCCAGGCACTTGCTGAGGCGGCGTCGGGCACTGCTGGCATCGTCGTTGGCACTCACGCGCTGCTGAGCGAGACGGTTCAGTTTGCCGATCTGGGTCTTGTCGTGGTCGACGAGCAGCACCGCTTTGGCGTTGAGCAACGTGATGCGCTGCGTGCCCGGGGAGAGCGCGTCCCGCACACTCTCGTCATGACGGCGACGCCGATCCCGCGCACGGTGGCGATGACAGTGTTCGGGGACCTCGAAACCTCGCAGCTCACGGAGAGGCCGGCAGGGCGCGCCGAGACGACCACCCACGTGGTGCCTGCGGACAACGCCGCATGGATGGC
>ENA-UOVV01001394-UOVV01001394.1-compost-metagenome-genome-assembly--contig:-NODE-1394-length-18004-cov-6.583988_pt1 | contig 18004 bp, 16 predicted proteins | sample MGYA00238155_ERZ761577 | MGnify/ENA primary metagenome ERZ761577 (study PRJEB28898, sample SAMN06268775) | compost metagenome | isolation source: Emeryville, CA | place: USA:Emeryville, CA | collected...
GGGTGTTGGAATATTGAGAGGAGCTGTCCCTAGTACGAGAGGACCGGGATGGACGAACCTCTGGTGGACCTGTTGTGGCGCCAGCCGCATTGCAGGGTAGCTAAGTTCGGACGGGATAACTGCTGAAAGCATCTAAGCAGGAAGCCCCCCTCAAAACGAGTATTCCCTTGAGAGCCGTGGAAGACCACCACGTCGATAGGCCGGGTGTGGAAGCGCAGCAATGTGTGAAGCTTACCGGTACTAATAGCTCGATTGGCTTGATCGTTCTCATTAATCCATGTCCGCAAAGACTGGTGCGAGATCGGCTCGGACACCGCGTGACCCGTCACGCACAGACAAAATCCAGAATTCACCGCATATGCCTTTCGCCGACCTTGTGGTTTTTGCGAGGAGCCCAAGACCCGATCCCATCCCGAACTCGACCGTCAAATTCCTCAGCGCCAATGGTACTAAGTCTCAAGGCTTGGGAGAGTAGGTCACTGCAAGGTCTGCCAAAGGCATATGCGTCTCGAACGATGTCGAAATCGAATGGAAAACCCCTCACCGGAAACGGTGAGGGGTTTTTCGTTTTGGGGGCGGGCCGAAAGGAATGCCTGGCGGGCCGACGCCATGCGCCGAAGGAGTGCCCGTGGGCCGCGGCCTTCCAAGTATGTGAAACAAGTGTGACGCTTGCCGCCTTGAATTCACAAAACTTTCATGTTTGATGTGGTTGGCATCTCTCGAACAAGTCGCTCTCGCATTGGAGCCGTCCATGGCAACGAAACTGGCGCAGCGCGTCGCCGTCATCACAGTCCTGCTGTTTGCTGCGACGACGCCCAGCTACGCCTATCTCGACCCAGGTACGGCAAGCATCGTGCTTCAATCCATCGTGGCCGCGTTCGCTGCCGGCGCCGCTACCATCGGCATCTATTGGAACCGGGTGAAGGGCATTTTCCGTCCGCGCGGGTCGGGCAGCAAAGACCTCGGCCCGAAGGACTAGGATTCCAACGGCATGTCCTTGGCAGATTCCGGCTCCTTCCGAGATCCGGCCGGAGCGGTTTTCTTTCATGAGGGCCGCGTGTTCCGGGCACTTAGCGCCCAAGGCTATGCGTCACTTCGTCCGGTGCTCGACAGCGGGCTTCTCACGAGATGGTCTGAACGTGGCGTTGCTGTGGGCACGGTGCTGGTTGAAGATGGAAGGTTTGGGGGGGAAATTCCAAACGGGCTGCCTTTCGAGGTCGCCGGCATTCTCGAGCACGATCTGATCGATCACGTTTCCTATCCCTATGAATGGCCCTTCGCGCTGTTGAAGAAAGCGGCGCTCCTGCATCTGGACTTGCAGATAGAGGCGCTGGACGAAGGCTTTTCGTTTTCCGATTCCAGCGCCTTCAACGTTCAATTCGACGGCAGCAAGCCGATCCTGATGGATGTCCTGTCCCTGCGCCCCTATCAGGAGGGGGAATACTGGGCCGGCTACAGGCAGTTCTGCGAGCAATTCCTCAATCCCCTGCTGCTGACGGCAAGGACCGGCATTCCCCATTGCGCCTGGTACAGAGGGGCGCTGCATGGCATCGGCACTCAGGACATCGCCAGCGTGCTGCCGATGAGCAGCAGATTCTCCATCAACGCGCTGCTCCATGTGTTTCTGCATGCCAGGCTAATCCGGACGGCTCATCGCCTCGACGATGTTTCGGTCCGGCGTTCGCGTCGGCTCACCCGGCCGGCCTTAAGGGCAATGTTGAGCGGAATGCGATCCTGGGTGGTCAGCCTGAAACCGAAAGGCATCGGAGACAGCTTCTGGGCCGACTACGAAACGCGCAATTCCTATGCGCCCGAGGAGACGCACCGGAAGCGTGACTTTGTTGGGGCCTATGTGCGGGAGGTGGAGCCACGCAAGGTCATCGACATTGGCTGCAACAGCGGCGACTACAGCGAGCTCGTCCTTGCCAATGGTGCGCAATCGGTTGTTGGATACGACCTCGACCATGGCGCCCTGGCTGCGGCGGTATCGAGGGCCGAAGCGAAGAATCTCGCATTCCTGCCCCTGTTTCTGGATGTATCGAATCCCAGTCCGGATCAAGGCTGGCAGCAGGCGGAGCGCAAGGGTTTCGCGGCGCGCGCCAATGCGGACGGAATGGTCGCGCTGGCCTTGATTCATCACATGGTGATCGGCTCGAATATTCCCTTGGCGCAGGCGGTCCGGTGGTTGAGCGGTATCGCCCCCACAGGCGTGATCGAGTTTGTCCCCAAGGAGGATCCCATGGTGCAGGGAATGCTCCGCAACCGGGAGGATATCTTCTCGGGCTATTCGATTGAGGCCTTTCGCCAAACCCTGGGCAATCATGCCGATATCGTGCGAGAGACGGTCGTCGGTGAATCGGGCCGGACATTGTTTCAATATCGAGGTCGGCATTGAAGTCTTCTTCGATGCTGCTTGTGCTTGGCGTGCTCGGTTTTGTCGCTGCCGTCTTGTGGCCGGCGACAAATTTTCTTTCCGTGAACTTCCAGCAGCTGAGCGTCGGCGCCTATGGTCGTCCCCTGGAACTGCTCTATCTCTCCCTGGGCGCTGTCGCTGCAGGAATAGGAGCCGCAGCGATCGTCGGTCGCTTCAGGAGCGAATGGGGACTGCGGCTGCTCACGCTTTTCTCCGCCGGTGTCTTTCTTCTCTTCATTTCCGCGACGACAAGAACGGTGCTGAGGGCAACGGGGGTCGTGCCGGCGCCCACTCTCTCCACAATTCTGCTGATCTCGGGAGCGCTTGTCGCGCTTTGGTTTCTCTCGCGTCTTGAAGCGGTTCGTGTTCTGGTCTCCAGCGCGTCCATATTTGCCTTCCTTGTCCCGGCCAGCTCCCTGTCAATTGCTCTGGCTGCGGCGTTCTTCAGCGGCCAGGGCGGAATTGTCGCCGGCCAGCCTGCGAACGGCAAGGCGATGTCCGGCGAGAACGTGTACTACGTGGTTCTCGATGAATATGCGGGACGCTCTTCGCTTGGGCGGCTCGGCTTCGACAATGCCGCTTTCATCGTGGGGATGCAGGCGCTCGGCTTCTCGGAGGTTCCGGAAACAAGGTCCAACTATATGGCCACCTATATAAGCCTCAGCGCAATACTGGATGCCAACTACCCGGTCACCGAGGAATCGCCGCGATATGCCGACCGCTCGGCATTCTATCCGGCAGCGATGAATGCCGGCATTGCGCCTTTCGCAGTGCGGAGCTTTTCGGCGTCTGGCTATCGTAACTTGAGGATAGGCAATTGGTGGGCTGGATGTCAGGAAACCGTCTTCGACGCGTGCTTCGAGCCCTCGGCGAGCAATCGAAACTACGCCCTCGATACGTTCCTGCAGCCCACGATATTGCCGAGGTTTATTTCCCGGATACGGCAGTGGATACCGGCCGATAGCGATCGACCGGATGGGGCGCTGGAAATCCTCGGCGAGGTGCTGGATCAGATCCAGGCTTATCGGCCCTATTTCCTGTTCGTGCATCATATGGCACCTCACGCGCCGTTTTCACGCCATGCCGATTGCTCCCCTCGCGAAGCCCTCGATACGGACGAAACTTTGCCAAACGAGGTCCGGCAAGCTCTCTATCTGGCGGCCACCGAGTGCGTGAACCATCAGGTCATGGAAACGGCCAAGGCAATAGTTGCAAGAGATCCGAGCGCAATCATCGTCGTGCAGTCCGATCACGGTTCGGATTTTCAGGTCGACTGGACCGTTGCACCTGGCGACTGGACGCCCGAGGCGATTGACGAGCGGACGGATATCCTGAATCTCGTTCGCCTTCCTGCAGACTGCCAGGTTTGGCAGCGTTCCGGAATCGGGCAGATCAATACGATGCGTCTCGTGCTCGCTTGCCTTTATCGCGACCCCCCCGAATATCTTCCCGAGCAGTCCTTCGTTACGGTGTATGAACCAAATGCCGCCTTTGGCACAGCCGTTCGCGTATTGCCGTGAGCGTTGTGCGGATGGACAGATGTCCAGTCGGTGCGAAGCCTGGCGATATCCCTGATTGGCATAGTCCCGTGCGGGAAGGGTGAAAATGCCGAGTTGTCCCGAACCGCCGGAACCGCAGCGAGCTCGCAGGGTTGACCTCGCGCGCCCAGGCGCCATGCTGGGTGCTGGAGTCACAGCACTACAAGACCTCATGCGTTTTCTGATCCTGCTCGCTACTCTTTTCCTGCTCCCGGCTCCCGTTCAGGCGCAGGAGACGCAATCGGACCAGTCGGCGTCTGAAACCGCGGCTCCCGCTGCGGTGGAGGAGCTCATCCGCATTCTCGAGGACGATGCGGCGCGGGCGGAATTGATCGAGCGGCTGCGGCAGGCGGCGCCGGGGGCGGAGGGGGCGGCCGAGGCGCCGGCGGAGGGGACGGCGGCGGCGGAGCTGCCGGATTTCAGCATCGCGCGGCAGCTGGCCGAATATACGCGCAGCGTGGCGGAGGGGGCCTCGGCCACGGTGCGCGCGCTCGGGGACGCCTTCGGCAATTTCCAGCAGGCGTTCAGCGGCAGCCCGATCGCCGGCCAGGACGAATTGCGCGATCTGGCGGTCAATCTCTCCATCGTGCTGGCGGGGCTGTTCGGCAGCTTCTTCCTGCTGCGCCTGCTGGCCAACGCGCTGATCGGGCGCCTCGCGGCGCGGGTCGAGGGCCGGCCATGGCCGGTGCGGCTCGGCGCCATGGGCACGGCGGCGCTGATCGATGCGGCCAGCATCTTCCTCGCCTGGGCGCTGGGCTATGTGCTGGCGCTCAATACCGGCACCCGCCCCAGCGGGCAGATGGGCATCAACCAGACCCTGCTGCTCAACGCCTTCCTCGTGGTCGAGCTCAGCAAGCTCGCCGCGCGCATCCTGCTGGCGCCGCGCTTCTCGGGGCTGCGCTTCCTGCCGGTGGGCGACGACAACGCCGCCTACTGGTCGTTCTGGTCGGGGCGCATCGTCTCGCTGCTCGGCTATACCTTCATGTTCGTGGCGCCCATGCTGGCCGGGGTGGTCTCGCCGGCCGCGGCGGCGGCGGCGCAGGTGCTGGTGATGGCCACCGCCGTCACCATCGCCATCATCGTCGTGCTGCAGAACAAGGACGACGTGCGCAACTGGCTGTCGGAGATCTCGGCGCGGCGCGGCCATGACGGGCTCGGCCGGCTGCTCGCCAGCTTCGGGCGCCACTGGCACGTGCTGGCCATCGCCTATCTGCTCGCCATCCTGGTGGTGTGGTTCGCCAATCCCGACGAGGCGCTGCCCTTCATGCTGGGGGCCACGGTGCAGTCGCTGGTGGCCATCGCCGTCGGCGCCCTGGTGGTGGGGTTCATCGGCCGCTTCGTCAGCGTCGGCCTGCGCCTGCCCGACGACGTGCGCCAGCGCCTGCCGCTGCTGGAGGCGCGCCTCAGGGCCTTCGTGCCGGGGGTGATGACGGTGGTGCGCTGGGTGGTGGTGGCCGGCGTCGCCGTCGCCATCGGCCAGGCCTGGGCGCTGTTCGACTTCGCCGGCTGGATCGCCAGCGAGGAGGGGCTGGCGGTGGCCGGCTCGGTGGTCTCGGCGGCGCTGATCGTGCTGGTCGCCATCGTGCTGCACGTGGTGGTGTCGTCCTGGGTCGAATACCGGCTCAACGCCAGCACCGGCCGCATCCCCACCCCGCGCGAGAAAACGCTGCTCAACCTGTTCAAGAACGCCTTCACCATCGCCCTCGGCGTGTTCGGGCTGATGCTGGCCCTGGCGCAGATCGGGGTGAACATCGCCCCGCTGCTGGCCGGCGCCGGCGTGGTCGGCCTCGCCATCGGCTTCGGCGCGCAGAAGCTGGTGCAGGACATCATCACCGGCATCTTCATCCAGTTCGAGAACGTGATGAACGAGGGCGACGCCGTCGAGGTCGCCGGCCGCTCCGGCACGGTCGAGAAGCTCACCATCCGCTCGGTCACCATCCGCGACATGAGCGGCACCATCCACCTCATCCCCTTCTCCTCGGTGGACCAGGTGTCCAACATGGTGCGCGGCTTCTCCTTCTACGTCGCCGATGTGGAGGTGGCCTATGACAGCGACATCGAGGCGGTGAAGCAGGCCATGCGCGACGCCTTCGAGATGCTGATGCAGACCGAGCACAAGAACGTCATCCTCGACGATCTCGACCCGCCGGTGCTGGTCGCCTTCACCCAGACCTCGATGCAGCTGCGCGCCCGCATCAAGACGCTGGCCGGCAAGCAATGGGGGCCGGGGCGGTTCTACTCGGAAACCGTCTGGCGCCTGTTCGCCGAACGCGGCATCCGCAAGCCGACGCCGCGCGTGTCCTATATTCCCGGCCTGCCGCAGCTGACCGACGAGGGGAGCGGGTAGGGGGGCTTCGGGACGTTTCCGCGCCAGCGGGAATGGGAGCGGACGCTTTCGTGCCGGGCCGGGGCTTTCTCCCCGGGGCCTTGCTCGGAGCTGTCAAAACGCCGGGCTGCCAGCCATTCGCGCCTGGCGCTCATCGTCTTCTCGCCTCAAATCGGTCCGCCGGAGCGATTTGCCCCTGGGGACGGCGCGCAGCCAACGCGTTCGTGATCGCCGCCGCGGTTTGCCTTAAGGCGATCTTAATCGGGGGCGTTAATTGTTTGCTATGCGCGTCCGTTGCGGCACACCGGGGCGCGTCCGTGACTTTCCGTAGCGCGTATCACGAGGCCAAGCATGATCCGTTCCTCCGGTTTTGTTTTCGCACGCCTGCGCCGCCTGTGCGCCTGGCTGGCCATGGCGGTGGCCGCCAGCCTCGCCATGCCCGCCCTGGCCCAGGCCAACAGCGCCGATTTCGTGCGCGGGCTGTGGCCCGAGGCGCAGGCCCAGGGGGTCAGCCGCCAGGCGTTCGAGGCGGCCTTCGCCGGCTACAGCCCGATTCCGCAGGTCATCGAGCTCACCCGCAAGCAGCCCGAATTCACCCAGACCGTGCAGCAATATGTCGACAAGCGCGTCACCGCCGCCCAGGCCGCCAAGGGCCAGGCCATGCGCGGGGAATGGGCGCAGACGCTGGCCGGCGCGGCGCAGCGCTACGGCGTGCAGCCCGAGATCGTGCTGGCCATCTGGGGCATGGAGACCAATTTCGGCGGCTTCATGGGCGGCAACAACACCATCCATGCGCTGGCCACCCTGACCCAGAACGGCTATCGCGCCGATTTCTTCCGCAAGGAATTGCTGACCGCGCTGCGCATCGTCTCGGACGGGCATATCGCGCCCCAGCAGATGGTGGGCTCCTGGGCCGGGGCCATGGGCCATACCCAGTTCATGCCGTCGAGCTTCATGCGCTATGCGGTCGACTACAACGGCGACGGCAGGAAGGACATCTGGAACTCGGTGCCCGACGCGCTCGGCTCCACCGCCAACTATCTCAACGCCCATGGCTGGCGCCCGGGCGAGACCTGGGGCTACGAGGTGAAGCTGCCGGCCGGCTTCAACTTCGCGGCCGCGCGCGAGCTGGGCAAGGCGCCGCTCAGCCAGTGGCAGCAGCTGGGCATCAGCCGGGTCTCGGGCCGGCCGTTCCCGCGGCCGGGCGACGTGGCGCGGCTCTACATGCCCGCCGGCGCCACCGGCCCCGCCTTCCTGCTGCTGCCGAACTTCGACGTCATCAAGCGCTACAACAATTCCGACAGCTACGCCCTGGCCGTGGGGCACCTGGCCGACCGCATCATCGGCGGCGGCGGCTTCGCCACGCCCTGGCCGGCCGGCGACTACGCCCTCAGCAAGGCGCAGCGCGCCGAGGTGCAGACGCTGCTGGCGCGGGCCGGCTACGATGTCGGCCCGGCCGACGGGGTGATCGGGCCCAAGACGCGGGCGGCGGTCATCGCCTGGCAGAGCCGGGCCGGCCTGCCCGCGGACGGACATGTGTCCGGCCTGCTGCTGGAACGGCTGAAGCGGTAGGCGCCGCAGGCTTTCCTTCCCCGTCCGGGCGCAGGCCTCGGGGGGGAGGATGGTATTGTGGGCCACCGAAGGATCCCCGCCCCTGATCCAGCCGTTCGAGCGTAGCTCACATGGCCTTCTCGCCTCAAATCGCCCCAACGGACCGATTTTGAGGCGCGAAGCCCCTCGATGGGGAGCGGGAAAGGAGCCGCTGAATCCGATCGGACGTGAACTGCCCGGGCGTTAACCTTGCGTTAACCAGAGGGGCGCAGACTCGTCCCGCTTAAGCAGAGGGCAGGCTTGCGATCCACAAGGGCGCGCCTGCCCTCGCCCATTCCAGGTGCCACAAAATCTTCGGGTTCTTCCGCCATATGTCGGGCGCAGAACGCCTCCACCCCGCACAGCATTCGGCCATGACCAGACTTCACCGCTTCCTGATGGCGTTGATCCTCATCGCTTTCGCCTTGCCGGGCCCGGCGGCGGCGATCTCGCTGATGGATCCGTTCAACCTGCCGGCGGCCATGGACGGCGGCACGGCCAAGGTGGGCGACGGGGTGCCCTATGCCGACGGGCCCCGGCACCGGCTCGACATCTACGCCCCCGAGCAGCGCGGCGCGCCCGCCCCGGTGGTGTTCTTCATCTATGGCGGCGGCTGGAACCGGGGGGAGCGCAGCGACTACCAGTTCGTGGGCCGGGCCCTGGCGTCGCGCGGCTTCGTCACCGTCATCGCCGACTATCGCCTCGTGCCCGAGGTGACCTATCCCGGCTTCCTCGAGGACAGCGCCAATGCGCTGCGCTGGGTGCAGGACAATATCGCCAATTACGGCGGCGATCCCAACCGGCTGTTCCTGGCCGGGCATTCGGCCGGCGCCTACAATGCGGTGATGCTGGCGCTCGATCCCTCCTTCCGTCAGGAATACGGGGTGACCATGCCGATCCTGGCGGTGGCGGCGCTGTCCGGGCCCTACGATTTCTATCCCTTCGAATATGACGAGGTGCGCAACGCCTTCGGGCAGGCGCCCAATCCGGAGGGCACCCAGCCGATCAACCTCATCACCGCCGAGGCGCCGCCCATGTATCTGGCGACCGGCACCAGCGACCCCATCGTCAGGATGCAGAACACCGAGCGCTTCGCCGGGCGGCTGCGGGCGCAGGGCGTGTGGGTCACCACCCAGTATTACGACGGCTTCGGCCATATGGAGCCGGTGATCGCGCTGGGCGCGCTGTGGCGCTGGCGCATGCCGGTGCTGGACGACATGGTGGGGTTCTTCCAGCGCTTCGGGGCCTTCCCCAGCGGCGTGCCCTACGTCGCCGTCGCTCCCGAGCCGGCGGAGATGCTGCCCGAGGCGGTGGCGCCGATGGACCAGATCATCGGCCAGCTCGACGCCATGTTCCAGCGCATCGAGGAATGAGCCCCCGCAGCGCGGGGCCGCGCATTGCCATGGGCGGCACGGCCGTGGCATAGGCGGGGCGTGGCCGTCGCGGCCAGCCATGTCAGCAGCAGGACGGTCCCTTGAAAGCGCTCGCGGTTCTCACCCTGGTCTCGGCGCTGGTGCTGCCCGTCGCCGCCGCCTATGTGGCCGCCTATGGGGTGCTCGCCGGGGCCCTGCTGTTCCTCGTCCGGCAGGCCGTGCTCGAGCGGGCGGCGCTGCGGACCCCCGCCACCGCGCCGCTCGCGGCGGCCTTGCTGCTGAGCCTTGCCGCGACGCTGCTCGCCGGGCCGCGGACCGGGCTCGACTGGCTGTTTCCGGCCGTGTTCGCCGCGCCGCTGCTCGCGCTCGGCTTTGCCGGGCTCGGGCCGGCCGCGCCGCGCCTCACGACGCCGACCATGCTGGCCGGCCTCGCCCTCGTCGGCACGGCGCTGGGGCTGGCGGGCGGCATCGCCGAGTTCCTGGCGACGGGGACCAGCCGCGTCGGGGTGTTCAACAATCCCATCCACTATGCCGGCCTGATGGTCGGGCTCGGCTTCGCGGCGCTGTCCGGGCTCGAAACGGCGAGGGGGCGGTGGCGCTACCTGTTCGTGTTCGGGCCGGCCATGGCGGCGGCGGGCGCCTTCCTGTCCGGCTCGCGCGGCCCGTTCCTGGCGGTGGCCGTGCTCGGGCTGGTGCTGGCCGGGCCGCTGATCGTCTGGAACCGGCGCGACCGGGGCTTCATGCTGACGCTGGCGGCGGCCGCGGCGGTGGCGGCCGCCGCCTTCGCCGTCTCCCCGCTCGGGCCCCGGGCGCTCTTGGGCGTGGTCGAGCTCGTCCAGAGCGTCCTGAGCGGCGACAGCACGGCGCTGGATCTCTCCCGCGCGCAGATGCTCGAAGGGGGGGCGGCCGCCTTCCGGGAGTCGCCGCTATGGGGGCACGGGCTCGGCCGGATGATGGCCGCGGCCGAGGCGCACTACCCGGCCGACAGCCCCTATCTCGGCTACGACAATCTGCATTCCGACCTCGCCAACATGGCGGCGAGCGGCGGGCTGCTTGGCCTCCTGGCCTATGGGCTGGTGCTGGCGGCGCCCCTGTCGATCGCCGTGCGGGCCCGGGCCAACCGGCGGGCGGCGCTGATCGTCGCCCTCAGCGCCACGCTGGGCTATGCGGTGCTGGGGCTCACCAACGCCATGTTCGGCGTGCTGCCGCAGATGATGCTGCACGTGACCCTGACCGGCTGGCTGCTGCTGCTGACCAGGCCCGATCGCGGGCCGGGCGGCGGCGTCACAGCTCCCTGAGCAGCCGGGCCGGCCGCCGGGAGATCGCGCGCAGGATGGTGATGCAGCCCAACAGGCCGGTGATGAGGATGGCGGCGCCGAGCACCACCGCCAGCGCGTCGGCGTTCACGGTGAAGAACACGTCCAGCATGATCATGTTGGCCAGCCAGCCCAGGCCCAGGCCGAGCGCCAGGGCGGGGACGGCCGCGGCAATGGCCAGGATGAAGAACTGCACGAAGGCGGTGGCCAGCACCTGCAGCCGGGTGGCGCCCAGCACCTTGGCGATCACCGCGTCGGCCTCGCGCTGGCGCCGGCCGGTGGCGAGGCTGCCCACCAGGACGATGAGGCCGTTGCCCACCGCCAGCCCGCCGACGACCAGGACGGCGAGGTTGAGCTGGCCCAGGGCGTTCGCCACCTGCTCCAGCGTGTCGCCGATGGCGATGAAGTGGATGTCGGGCAGGGTGCGGGCCAGGGCCCGCTCCACCTCGGCGTCCCGGCCGGGCGCGGCGGTGACGGCGGCGAACAGCGTCGAGGGATAGTCCTCCAGGACGCCGGGCGAGAAGGTGGCGAGGAAATCGGTGCCGCCCTGCCAGGAATAGTCGCGGAAGCTGGCGACAGTGGCCTCGATGCGGTCGCCGAACAGGGAGAAGGTCAGCCGGTCGCCGATGTCGACGCCGAGCCCGGCGCGCAGGCTCTGGTGCAGCGAGACGAGGCCCGGCCCGGCATGGTCCTCGGGCCACCACTCGCCCTCAACGACGCGCGAGGCGGCGGGCTGCTGGCCGCGGAAGGTGGTCGGCACCTCCCCCGACAGGAAGAAGGAGGCTTCCGGGCCGCGGGTGCGCAGGCCGGCGGCCGGCTCGCCGTTCACCGCGACCAGGGTGGCGCGCAGCATGGGGGTGGCGACGAGGCGGGTGATGCCGATGCCGGTGGCGGCCAGCTCTTCGAGGGCGGCGATCTCGTCGTCGAACAGGTCGGAGGCGACGAAGCCGGGCGCGTCGAAGACCGAGGCCCCCAGATATTCCTGGCGCAGATTGTTCTGCAGCACCAGCACCACCACCAGCATGGCGAGGGCGAGGCCGATGGAGACGACCACGGCCGAGGTGCTGGCGGGCGCGCCGGTGATGGCCCGCACGGCGTGGCGGAGAACGGCGAAGCGCGGCTCGGGCAGGGCGTGCAGCAGCCTGCGGATGCCGGCGATGCAGAGCTGGAACAGCACTGCCGACAGGGCGGCGGCGGCGCCGAAGGCGGCGACCAGCAGCGCGTCCCCGGTCATCAGCCAGGCGAGGACGAAGAAGGCCAGCGCCGCCAGCAGCACCGGCAGGACGGCCCAGGAGCCGAGCAGGCCGCGCCAGCCGCCCGCGGGCGGCGCCAGCCCCTGGGCGCGGAACAGATAGACCGGGCGGATGGACTGGGTGCGCTGCAGGGGCAGATAGGCGAAGGCGAAGGCGGTGACCAGCCCGGCACCGGCCGCCACCAGGATGGAGGGCCAGTCGATGGCGGGCGCGAGGGCGATGCCGACCGCCCGGCCGATGGCGGGCAGCGCCAGGAGGGCGATGGTGCCGCCGATGAGCACGCCCGCGCCCACGCCCACCGCGGCCAGGGCGGCGACCTGGGTGAAGAAATGGGCGAAGACGCGGCCGGCGGTGGCGCCCAGGCTGCGCAGCACCGCCACCACGCCGGCGCGCTCGGCGACATAGGCGCGCATGCCGCTCCAGACGCTGACGCCACCCACGAGGAGCGAGCCCAGCCCGACGACGAGCAGGAAGCGCATGAACAGGTCGTAGTAATGCACCATGTCGCCCAGCCCGTCCCGGGCGGTGCGCAGGGTCCAGCCGCTGCCGGCCAGGGCGGCCTCGAGCGCCGCCTTGGCCTCCTCCGCCGTGCCCGAGGCGAGCAGCAGCTTGTAGCGGAACCAGGTGCCGAGGCCCGGCAGCGGCGAGGTGCGGTCGGAAACCTCGGTGAAGCCGGTGGCGGTGATCAGGGCGGGCAGGCCGAGCCGGAAGCCGCGCACCTGGGCGTCGGGCAGGCCGGCCAGGGTGCCGCGCACCTCGAACAGGGCACCGCCCAGGTCGAAGCGGTCGCCGATGGCGATGCCGAGCTGGTCGAGCATCAGGGGATCGACCAGCGCCCCGTGGGCGTCGCCCGCCGGCGCCAGGAACCCGGCCACCGGCGTGCCCGGGGGCAGCTCGGGGCTGCGCACCGCGCCGAGCAGCGGATAGCGCGCGCCCACCACGCTGAGATCGACGAAGGCCTCCCGCTCGCCGGCGCGGGCGCGCAGATTGGTGTCGACCACGTCGACCACGGTGCCGTAACCGGCCAGCAGCGCCAGCTCCTCGGCGGTGGCGGGGCGATCGGCCCGCGACAGCTCGAGATCGCCGCCCATCAGGGTGGCGGATTCGAGCTGGATGGCCCGGTCGATGACCGCGCCCACCGAGCTGACGCCGGCGATGAGGGCGGTGCCCATGGCGAGCGAAACCACCAGCAGCACGAAGCGGCGCAGATCGCCGCGCATGTCGAGCAGGCCGAGGCGCAGGGCCGGCCAGAGGCGGTTGCTCATCGGGCCACCTGGTCCTGGGTCAGCCGGCCCTGCATCATGGTGTAGACGCGGTCGGCCCGCGCCGCCAGATGCGGATCGTGGGTGATCATCACCAGCGCCGTGCCCTTGCGACGCGCCAGATCGAACATCAGCTCGATCACCGCCGCCCCGGTCTGCTGGTCGAGATTGCCGGTGGGCTCGTCGGCCAGCAGCAGGGGCGGATCGGTGACCATGGCGCGGGCCAGGCCGACGCGCTGCTGCTCGCCGCCGGAAAGGGCGCTGGGGCGATGGTCGAGCCGATGCTCCAGCCCCACCGCGGCCAGGGCCTCGGCGGCGCGCTCGCGCACGGCGCGCATGGCAAGCCCGGGCCGGGCGATCTCGAGCGCCAGCCCGACATTGTCGAGCGCGGTGAGCGAGGGAATGAGATGGAAGCTCTGGAACACGATGCCCAGCGTCTTGCGGCGGAAGCGGGCCAGGTCGTCCTCGCTGAGGGCGCCGAGATCGTGGCCGTTGACGCGCACGCTGCCGCCGGTGGCCTTTTCGAGGCCGGCGAGCAGCATGAGCAGCGAGGTCTTGCCGCTGCCCGAGGGGCCGACGATGGCGACCACCTCGGCGGGGTGGACCCGCAGCGACACGCCCTTGAGGATCTGCAGCGGGCGGCCCGCGACGTCGAGGCCGTAATCGACGGCATCGGCGAGGATGATGGGAGGGCTGCCCTTATGCACGAGAGACTTTCCTTTCACGCCTGTCCGGCCGGGTTGACGAACCGGCACGCCGGCAGAGCATAATGCAGGCCGGCATCGAATGCGGCGGCCATTCTGGCGACTTTTTGAACTACTCCCAGGATTATTTTCTGCCGGCAGGCAGTGTATCCTCCGCGCGATACCGGATGCGCGGGCCGTCGGCGTGGCGGCCAGGCTAGTGGGGGGAATGTATTTTGAGCGTAGTGGCGATGAACGGGTTTTTCCGGCGGCTGGCCCTGGTGGCGGCCATGCTGGGCGGGGCGCTGGCGCCCGCGGCGGCCGAGGCGGGAGAGGCCGAGCTGGCGCTGCTCGTGGCCTATATCGGGGACTGGCGGGGCGAGGGCGTGCTGGTGGGCGGGCAGGAGCCCGAGCCGTTCCGCTGCCGGCTGACCGTGGCCAAGGGCAACCAGGCGCGAATCAACTATACCGGCCGCTGCTCGCTGGTGGACGCCAATCTGTCGATCAGCGGCACCATCGCCTATAACGATGCCGCCGGGCGCTACGAGGCCGCCATGAGCTCCAATGCCGGCTTCACCGGCATGGCCATCGGCCGCAACCAGGGCGGCCAGATCAGCTTCGACCTGCGCGAGCAGCAGCGCGACAGAAGCGGCAGCGACGTGCGCATCGGCTCGCGCATCGTGCTGACCGACGGGGCGATCTCGGTCGATTTCGAGGTCGAGTTCAACAATTCCGGCGATGTGCTGACCGCCCGCGTCCCCTTCAGCCGCTAGCGGAACGGGGGGATGGCCGGGCATCTGCGGCTGGCCGGCGCCGATCCGGCGGCCCAGCGGGCGGCGCTGGTCGCCATCGTGCGCGGGCAGCCGCATCTGATGCGCATCCTCGAGGGGATGAACGCGCTGGGGCTGCCCGATCCGCTGCTGGGGTCGGGGGCCATCTACAACACGGTGTGGAACGTGCTGACCGGCAGGCCGCCGCTCACCGGCATCAAGGATGCCGATGTCGTCTATTTCGACGCCGCGGACACCAGCTACGCGGCCGAGGACCGGGTGATCCACCGGGCGGCGGCGCATTTCGCCGGCCTGCCCATCCCCGTCGAGGTGCGCAACCAGGCCCGGGTGCATCTGTGGTTCCCGCAGAAGTTCGGCGTGGCCTATCCCCGGCTGCGCAACAGCGCGGAGATGCTGCTCTATTTCGCCAGCCGCACCCATGCGGTGGCGGTGCGGCTGGAGGCGGACGGGGAGATCACCGTGCATGCCCCCTTCGGGCTCGACGACATGTTCTCGTTCCGCATCACCCCCAACCCCGCCATCGAGAACGGGCGCACCCATGCCGAGAAGGCGGCGCGGGCCAAGGCGATCTGGCCGGAGCTGACCGTGGTGCCGTGGCCGTGAGAGGCGAGGGCGAGCGCGGGCACTTGAGGGGGGTGGAGCCACAAGCGCGAAGCGTCCAGTCCAACCCCGGTGGCTCGGGCGCGGAAGTCGTGCGCGCCGCGGCAGGCCCCGGGTCGGGCCCGAGGGCAGCGCCGGGGACGGGAGGGGCACCGGCGTCTCGGCCGCGGCTCAGGCGCCCGGCTCGATGACCACCGAGGGGGCCGAGCGGCGGCTGGGGCCGTGGAACACGGCCTCGATATTGTTGCCGTCCGGATCGAGCACGAAGGCGCCGTAATAGCCGGGGTGGTAGTCGCGCTCGCCGGGGGCGCCGTTGTCGGTGCCGCCGGCGGCCAGCGCCGCCCGATGGAAGGCGTCCACCATCTGCCGGTCGCGGGCCTGGAAGGCGAGATGGACATGGCTGGGCACGGTACGCGCATCGGCGGCGTCGACGAACAGCTCGTCAGCCTGGAACCAGCCCTCGCCACGGGCGGCGATGGGGATGCCGAGCACCGCCAGCACCTGCTCGTAGAAATAGCGGGTGGCGGCGAAGTTGCGCGCGCGCAGATGCACGTGATCGATCAGGCGGCCGGTGTGAAATTCCATTCGAGGCATCCCCGCAAGGCGCGGCGCCCGGACGGCGGCCCGGGCGCGTGAGGGTCTCGTCTACTCGGCCTCGTCGGCGGACGCCGAATTGAGCTGGCCGTATTTCTCCGGCCCGATCTTGTCGAGCAGGTCGAGCTGGGTCTCGAGGAAGTCGATATGGCCTTCCTCGTCGGCCAGCAGCTCCTCGAACAGGTTCTTGGACACGTAGTCGCCGAGCTGCTCGCAGAGCTCGCGGCTGGCCTTGTAGGCCGTGCGGGCATCGTATTCGCCGGCCAGATCGGCCTCTAGCACTTCCTTGATGGTCTGGCCGATGCGCAGCGGGGCCACGCGCTGCAGGTTGGGATGGCCTTCGAGGAAGATGATGCGTTCGATCAGCTTGTCGGCGTGATGCATTTCCTCGATGGATTCGGCGCGTTCCTTGGCGGCGAGCTTCTTGTATCCCCAATCGTCCAGCAGGCGGTAGTGCACCCAATACTGGTTGACCGCGCCAAGCTCGAGGAAGAGGGCCTCGTTAAGCCGCTCGATGACCTGTGCTTCGCCTTTCACGACGTACTCCACTCCGTTGCTTCTTGAGTTTTTCCAGCCCGGACTGGAGGTTTACCAGCTCAGCGGGCGGATGGGCTTGCTGTGCATGGTAATTCTCGGTGACGCGCACGATAATGTCCACAATATTCGGCACGCAGCCGGAGCATTTGGCGCGACGGTTGAGTTCGGCATAGACCTTGGCGGGAACGACGAGCTGCCACGGATCGGCCCTCAGCAGGTCGAGGACGATGTCCTCGATCTCCTTGGAGGTGATCATATTGCACTGGCAGACAAGCATGGGCGGAGCGGGGGCGTTCTCAACGGGGCGGAATAAACGCCCCCGATACATGAATGTCAACGTCATAAATTGTCGCTGGTGAACGCGCGGGCCCGGCGGCTTGCCCGGAACGCTGCCTGGGCTAGACTGGCGCCCGTCCGCTTCGGGGAGAGAGCGCCGTGACCAGAAAGACCATCCTTTCCTTGCGCCAGGCCGCGGCCTGGCTGGCGCTGGGCCTGGCCCTGCCGGTGCCGGCGGCGCTGGCCGGCCCGGCCTTCGACGCCTGCGCCGCCGAGGCGGCCAGCCAGTACGAGCCGGGCTTCGAGGATATCGGGCGCGAGACCGCGGAGATCGATCCGGACGCGGCCATCGCCGCCTGCCGCAAGGCGCTCGACGCCGAGCCCGGCTCGGCGCAGCTCAAGGGCTGGCTGGCGCGGGCCTATTTCGCCGCCGGGGACACCGACAGCGCCGTGCCGCTGTTCGAGGAGGCCGCCGCGGCCGGGCACGTGCTGGCCCTGGCCATCTATGGCGACATGCTGACCACCGGCGACGGCGTGCCGCAGGACATGGAGCGGGGGGCGCGGCTGCTGACCCGGGGCGCCGAGGCCGGCTTCGCGCTGGCGCAGAACAGCCTGGGGCTGTCCTACGATTTCGGCGAGGGGGTGGAGCAGGACTACGAGGAGGCCGCCCGCTGGTATCGCGCCGCGGCCGAGCAGGGCATGCCCAAGGCCCAGTCCAATCTGGGGCTGATGTACCAGGAAGGGCTGGGGGTGCCGCGCGACTATGTCGCGGCCGCCGCCTGGTTCGAGCGCGCCGTGGCCGCGGGCGACGCCTCCGCCCAGGTCAATCTCGGCAAGGTGCTGCAGGACGGGCTGGGCCAGCCGGCCGACCCGGCGCGGGCGGTGGAGCTCTACCGGCTGGCCGCCGAGCAGGGCGACATGTATGGCCAGAACAATCTCGGCTTCATGCTGGAGAACGGGCTCGGCATCGCCGCCGACCTGGCCGGCGCGGCCGAATATTACCGGCTGGCCGCCGAGCAGGGCATGGCGCTGGCCAAGCACAACCTGGCGCTGCTCTACGAGGACGGGCGCGGCGTGGAGCAGGACTACGCCCGGGCCCTGGCGCTCTATCGCGAGGCGGCCGAGGCGGGGGAGATGCGGGCCGCGGTCAATCTGGGCCTGCTCCATCTCGACGGGCTGGGCACCGCGGTCGATTATGCCGAGGCGCTGAAATGGACCCGCATCGCCGCCGATGCCGGCCAGCCGATCGGGCTCAACAATATGGGCCATATCTACGAGAACGGGCTGGGCGTCGCCGTCGATCTCGAGGCGGCCCGCCGCTTCTACCAGCAGGCCGCCGACCAGGGCTATCAGCTCGCCATGGACAATCTCGCCCGCCTCGACGGCACTGGCGGGCCGGCCGCGACCGGCGGCAAGACCAAGAGCAAATAGCGGCGTTCGCAGCAAGGGCGG
>ENA-UOVV01001395-UOVV01001395.1-compost-metagenome-genome-assembly--contig:-NODE-1395-length-18003-cov-6.811344_pt1 | contig 18003 bp, 18 predicted proteins | sample MGYA00238155_ERZ761577 | MGnify/ENA primary metagenome ERZ761577 (study PRJEB28898, sample SAMN06268775) | compost metagenome | isolation source: Emeryville, CA | place: USA:Emeryville, CA | collected...
TCTGGTCCATGAACTGCGACAGCTGCGACGAGCCGAAGAACTCGCGCACCGCGGCGGCGGCCGGCTTGGCGTTGATCAGGTCCTGCGGCATCACCGTGTCGATCTCGACCGAGCTCATGCGCTCCTTGATGGCGCGCTCCATGCGGAGCAGGCCGAGCCGGTAGGAGTTCTCCATGAGCTCGCCCACCGAGCGGACGCGGCGGTTGCCCAGATTGTCGATGTCGTCGATCTCGCCGCGGCCATCGCGCAGGTCCACCAGGGTGCGGACCACCTCCACGATGTCTTCCTTGCGCAGCGTGCGCACGGTGTCGGGCGCGTCCAGCTCGAGGCGCATGTTCATCTTCACGCGGCCCACGGCGCTGAGGTCGTAGCGCTCCGGATCGAAGAACAGCGACTGGAACATGGCCTCGGCCGTTTCCACGGTCGGCGGCTCGCCCGGGCGCATCACGCGGTAGATGTCGAACAGCGCGTCCTCGCGGGACTCGTTCTTGTCCACGGCCAGCGTGTTGCGGATATAGGCGCCGATGGTGACGTGGTCGATGTCGAGGATCGGCAGCTCGTCGAAGCCCTTGTCGACCAGGCCGGTCAGCAGCTTCTCGTCCAGCTCGTCGCCGGCCTCGGCATAGATCTCGCCGGTCTTCATGTTGACCAGGTCCTCGGCCAGGTACATGCCGTAGAGGTCCTCGTCCACCGCCAGCAGATGCGTCAGGCCGTTCTCGGCCAGCTTCTTGGCCTGGCGGGCCGAGAGCTTCTTGCCGCCCTCATGCACCACGTCGCCGGTCTTGGCGTCGATCAGGTCGTGGGTCGGCTTGGCGCCCTTCCACTTCTCGGCGTCGTAGGGCACGCGCCAGCCCTTGTCGGTCTTTTCGTAGTGGAGCGTGTTGTAATAGGTCGCCAGGATTTCCTCGGCATCCATGCCGAGCGCCTTCAGCAGGCTGGTGACCGGAATCTTGCGGCGGCGGTCGATGCGCGCATAGACGATGTCCTTGGCGTCGAACTCGATGTCGAGCCAGGAACCGCGATAGGGAATGATGCGGCCGGCGAACAGCAGCTTGCCCGAGGAATGGGTCTTGCCCTTGTCGTGGTCGAAGAACACGCCGGGCGAGCGGTGCATCTGGGAGACGATGACGCGCTCGGTGCCGTTGACGATGAAGGTGCCGTTCGGCGTCATGAAGGGCATGTCGCCCATGTAGACGTCCTGCTCCTTGATGTCCTTGACCGAGCGGGCGCCGGTCTCCTCGTCCACCTCGAACACGATCAGCCGCAGCGTCACCTTGAGCGGGGCAGCGAAGGTCATGTCGCGCGCACGGCACTCGTCGATGTCGTATTTGGGCTGCTCGAACTCGTAGCGAACGAATTCGAGGCTGGCAGTGTTGGAGAAGTCGGTGATCGGGAACACCGAGCGGAACACGGACTGCAGCCCCTCGTCGGGACGGCCGCCCTTGGGCTCGTCGACGAGCAGGAACTGATCGTAGGAAGCCTTCTGGACTTCGATCAGGTTGGGCATCTCCGTGACTTCGCGGATGGAGCCGAAGGACTTGCGGACCTTGCGGCGGCCGTTGAACGTGGTAGCCATGAAAGCTCCTGTTTCGGTTTCGTCGCGCTTCCGGGCCGGGAAGTGGCGGCCACTTGCCGAAAGCGCTCCTGTTTTTGCTTGTCTCGGAGGCAGATATCCAAAGATCCGACCATCAGCCGTCGGCGCTCGGGATATATGCCTGCTCGTCAGTTCTCGTCGGGCCTGAACGATGGCGCATTCGATCCGCCCAGGCCCCGGGACGGGATCACAGCGACGTGATCAGCGACTAAAGCCCCGCACGCAGGCAAGCCCACGGCGAGGTCATCAGAGGCTTCAGCGTGCCCGCGACATCGAAATTCGTCATATATTTCCGCAAATTGGCGCCTTGACCCATCCAATCGGCCCGGCGAATCGTTCCGTAAGAAACGGAAAAGCGAAATGGCACATAGAGCGCCATTTCGCAAATTTCAAGGCAGAAGCCGAAATTACTTCAGCTCGACCTTGGCGCCGGCATCTTCCAGCTTCTTCTTGATGTCCTCGGCCTCGGCCTTGGACACGCCTTCCTTGACGGCCTTCGGAGCACCTTCGACCAGGGCCTTGGCTTCGCCCAGGCCGAGACCGGTGATGCCGCGGACTTCCTTGATGACGTTGATCTTGTTCTCGCCGAAGGAGGCGAGGATCACGTCGAATTCGGTCTTTTCCTCGGCAGCGGCGGCCGGGGCGGCAGCACCACCGCCGACGGCGGCGACGGCGACCGGAGCGGCGGCGGAGACGCCCCACTTTTCTTCCAGCAGCTTCGAGAGTTCAGAGGCCTCGAGAACGGTCAGGGCCGAGAGGTCATCAACGAGTTTGGCGAGATCAGCAGCCATTTTATACTCTTTCCAGTTTGGGTTCGGGTTCGAATGTTGAGGTAGTTTGGAACGGCCTTACGCCGCTTCGCTCTTTTCCGCGTGAGCCTTGAGGACGCGGGCGATGCCCGCGCCCGGCTGCACGAGGATGGAAGCGATGTTGGTGGCGGGCTGCTTGACCAGACCGGCGATCTTGGCACGCAGCTCGTCGAGCGAGGGCATCGTCGCCAGCGCCTTGACGCCATCGGCGTCGAGCGCGGTCTGCCCCATGGCACCGCCGAGAATGACGAACTTCTGGTTCTTCTCGGCGAAGGCCGCTGCAATTTTCGGTGCAGCGACAGGGTCTTCCGCGAAGGCGATGACGGTCGGACCGGTGAACAGGTCCGAGATGTCCGCGACATCGGTTTCCTTCAGAGCGAGCTTGGCAAGGCGGTTCTTGGCGACCTTGACCTTGCCGCCGGCTTTCTTGACCTGCACGCGCAGGTCGGTGAAAGCGGCGACGGTCAGGCCGGTATTGTGCGCGACGACGATCGATCCAGCACCCGCGAGGGCTTCCTGGAGCGAGGCGACGACTTCACGCTTTTCCGCTCTTTCCAAAGCTAGTCTCCACTAATCAGCCCCGCAGCGACAAGCACTTAGGGGCCATTGCCAATTGCTGCCCCCGGCCCTTGCGGGTGCGGGGAACAACGGTTAGTGCCTGCCAACCGGGAGCCCCGAGGGGCAACTGGCTTAGGTTCGAACCGAACGTGAATCCGGTCTTCACCCCGTCTATTGCTGGCTCCGAATTCGGAATTAACGGCGCTTTTCTTCGCCGGCCGGCAGTCTCGGACAGGACTTTCGCCAGCAGTCTGAAGCTATTCGCTAGCAGACTGCTAACGTTTCGCGGCCGAAGCCGCGAAATCGCTCAAAGAGCCGTACCCGGCTCGACATGGACGCCCGGGCCCATGGTGGAGCTCACGGCGACCTTCTTGACATAGGTGCCCTTGGCGCCGGCGGGCTTGGACTTCTGCACGGCGTCGGTGAAGGCCTTGATGTTCTGGATCAGGGCGTCCTCGGAGAACGACACCTTGCCCACGCCGGCATGGATGATGCCGGCCTTCTCGACGCGGTACTCCACCGCACCGCCCTTGGCGGCGCCGACGGCGCCCTTGACGTCCATGGTCACGGTGCCGACCTTGGGGTTCGGCATCAGGTTGCGCGGCCCCAGGATCTTGCCGAGACGGCCGACCAGCGGCATCATGTCCGGCGTGGCGATGCAGCGATCGAACTCGATCTTGCCGCCCTGGATGGTTTCGAGCAGATCCTCGGCGCCGACGATGTCCGCGCCGGCCTCCCTCGCCTCGTCGGCCTTGGCGCCGCGGGCGAACACGGCCACGCGCACGGTCTTGCCGGTGCCGTTGGGCAGGTTGACGACGCCGCGGACCATCTGGTCGGCATGGCGCGGGTCGACGCCCAGGTTCATGGCGATCTCGACGGTTTCGTCGAACTTGGCCGAAGCCTTCGACTTCACCAGCCTGACGGCCTCCTCGAGGCTGTAGAGCTTGTTGCGGTCGATGCCCTCGCGGGCGGCCGCGACCTTCTTTGCGATCTTTGCCATTTCCGTCAGCCCTCGACCTGGATGCCCATGGAACGTGCGGAACCGGCGATCATGGTCATCGCGGATTCGACGTCGTCGGCGTTGAGATCCTTCATCTTCTTCTCGGCGATGTCGCGCAGCTGGGCCTGCGTGATGGTGCCGGCGCTCTCCTTGCCCGGGGTCTTGGACCCGGACTTGAGGTTCAGCGCCTTCTTGATGAAGTAGGTCACCGGCGGCTGCTTCATCTCGAAGGTGAAGCTCTTGTCGGCATAGGCGGTGATCACGGTGGGAATGGGCGAGCCCTTTTCCAATTCCTGCGTGGCCGCATTGAAGGCCTTGCAGAATTCCATGATGTTGAGGCCGCGCTGGCCGAGGGCGGGACCGATCGGCGGCGACGGCGTGGCGGAGCCGGCCGGCACCTGGAGCTTGATATAGCCCACGATTTTCTTAGCCATTTCTGTTCCTTTCAGCGCTCACAATCGAGCAGTTGAAGCCGTGGTACGGTTTCCTGACGCTGGCTGAGCGCCATCCCCTTCCACGGATTTCGGTCAGACCTTTTCGACCTGACCGTATTCGAGCTCCACCGGGGTGGGGCGCCCGAAGATCGAGACCTCGACCTTGAGGCGGCTGCGTTCCTCGTCCACTTCCTCGACGATGCCGTTGAAGCTGGCGAAGGGACCGTCCGACACGCGCACGTTCTCGCCCACCTCGAAGGAAACCGAAGGCTTGGGATGGTCCACGCCTTCCTGCACCTGCTGCAGGATCGACATGGCCTCCGCCTCCGAGATCGGCATCGGCTTGTTGTCGGCGCCGAGGAAGCCCGTGACCTTGGGCGTGTTCTTGATCAGGTGGAACGCCTCGTCGGTCATGTCCATCTTCACCAGCACATAGCCGGGGAAGAACTTGCGCTCGGTGTCCACCTTGCGGCCGCGCCGGATCTCGACGACCTTCTCGGTCGGCACGATCACGTCCTCGAACAGATGCTCGAGCTTCTTCTGCGCCACCTTCTGGCGGATGTCGTCCGCCACCTTGCGCTCGAAGTTCGAATAGGCCTGAACAATGTACCAGCGCTTGGCCATGCCGCCTCGCCGCTCCCAATAATCTCGTGTGTTGACCCGGCTAGCGGATCGAAAGCATCAGCGACACCAGCCAGGAGATCACCTGGTCGGCCAGCAGGAAGAACAGGCTGGCGAAGGCCACGAGCACGAGCACCATGATCGTGGAGATCAGGACCTCGTTGCGGCCGGGCCAGGTGACCTTGCTGACTTCCGAGCGAACCTGCTGGAAAAACGTGATCGGGTTCGTGCGGGCCATGGTGACTCAGTTCCGGTTGTCTTGGTGCAAAACCAAAGGCCGCGCAGGAATCCCGCACGGCTGGAGTTGGGGTATCTAGAGAATTTGCCCGCACATTGCAACAGCCATTCGCCGCCCGGATGCATCCGCCGGAGGCCGCTTCGGCCCGCCGCCCGTTTTCCGCCGGCCAAGCCTCGCCCGCGAAAACCCTTGCGCGGCGGCGCGGGATGGACTTTGATCCGATTGCGACGAAAACAAGGCCATTCGGAGGCGCCGATGTCGTTCGACATCACCGGTTGCCAGCTGCATCACTTCGGGCCCCACCCCACCCTGCCCGGCAGGACGGTGGGCACGGTGCGCGTGCGCATCCGCGAGGTCTTCATGGGCAATACCGCCGACTACACGCTCGACCTCAAGGTCAAGGCCGACAATGCCGGCGAGGCGCCCGAGATGGTCCAGCGCGCCCTGCTCGCCCATGCCGCGCACCAGCTCAACAGGCTCAAGGCCCGCCACGCCGCGCGACAGGCCGCCGAATAGGCTGAAATCGTCTGGAAGGCCTGGCAGGGGCTGGGGGACTCGAACCCACGACCCTCGGTTTTGGAGACCGATGCTCTACCAACTGAGCTAAACCCCTTCAGGCGAGGCCGTATCTAATGGCAAAGACGGTGCGATGCAAGTAGCTCGATCCGTCCTCCCCGGCATACCCGCCGAAACGCCGCGTAGCCCGGCGGCGCCGGCGCGGTTTGTCTGGAGACATGGCGGGGGGGGAACTGGAGCGGGTAGCGGGAATCGAACCCGCGTATTCAGCTTGGAAGGCTGCTGCTCTACCATTGAGCTATACCCGCCCGCCGGGCGAAGCCACGCGCACCGATTAGCGCGATCGGGGGGCTCAAGGCAAGGGCGCCGCCCCGCCGCGCCAACAGAAAACGCCGCGGCGGGAAAATTCTGCGGGCGGCTTGCGCTAGGGTGTTGACACCTTTGCGACAGCCCACCATAAACCGCCCCGACGAAACGCCTGCGCTTCGTCTCCTGCCCGGATGTTCGTGGAGGGGTGGGAGAGTGGTTAAATCCATCAGACTGTAAATCTGACGCCTTAGGCTACACTGGTTCGAATCCAGTCCCCTCCACCACCGCCCCCGCCCAGATCGAGCAGATGCCCGGAATTCCGTGCCCTCGGGCAAGGGTTCGGCGCCCCCACCCCTGCTCCGGCCATTCGAGGGGGAGTGTTTCCTTGGGACCCTTGAACCGTCCCTACGCATGGGGCTGCCCTCGGGCTCGACCCGAGGGCCGGTTGCCACGCCCGCCGGAACCGTGCCTGCCCCGGCAGGCCCAGGGTCGAGCCCGGGGGCAGCGCGGAATTCCTGGCAGCCCGAAACCCGAGCCGAACGCTTCTTCCCTCGCTTGCGGGAGCCACCCAAAACCGCTACCGCTCCTGCCATGAGCCGCAACAAGTTTCCGCCCAAGCCGAAATACGATCCCGACACCGGGCCGGTCTATCTCTACGGCCTGCACACGGTGCGCGCGGCGCTGGACAATCCGCGCCGCGTCCGCAAGACGCTGCTCGCCACGCCCAACGGCCTCAACCGGCTGCGCGAGAGCGGCGGCACCGGCGACGTGCCGGTGCGGGAAACCACGCCGAAGGAGCTCGACCGCCTGCTGGGCGGGGAGGCCGTGCATCAGGGCGTGGCGCTGGAGGTGGACCCGGTCAGCCGCTTCGGGCTCGACGACATCGAGCCGCTGCGGCTGGTGGTGGTGCTCGACCAGATCACCGACCCGCACAATGTCGGCGCCATCCTGCGCACCGCCTGCGCCTTCGGCGCCGATGCGGTCATCACCACCGCCCGCCATTCCCCGCGCGAGACCGGGGTCATGGCCAAGTCGGCCTCCGGCGCGCTCGACCTGGTGCCGATGATCGAGGTGCGCAATCTCGGCGACACGGTGGAATTGTTGAAGCGACGCGGCATGTTGGTGCTGGGTTTTGATTCGGAAGCTGAAGTGCCGCTTCGCCCCCGCAGCGGCGAGGCGCCGCTCGCCATCGTGCTCGGCGCCGAGGGCAAGGGCCTGCGCCAGCGCACCCGCGAGCTCTGCGACGAGATGGTGCGGCTCGACATGCCGGGCCCGATAAAATCGCTCAACGTCTCCAACGCCGCCGCCATCGCCCTGTTCGCCGCCACGGCAGGACGCCCCGCATGAGCCCGTTCGAGCCCTTCGCCATGGCGCTGCGCCTCTCCGGCGTCACCCTGCCCCAGCGGGAGCTGGAGATCGCCCTCAGGCAGCTCGCGGTGCGCTACGAGCCCGAGGACGCCGAGAACAGCTTCTACGCCCAGATCGAGCTGCCGGTGCAGAACCCGGTCCGCGCCATCCTCGAGCTGGCCGACCGCTCCGGCCCCACCCTCGCCGCCATGCTGGCCGACCGCCGCATCGGCCGCGCCGTGCTCGACATCGCCTTCGACTATCCGCCGCAAGGCGAATCCATGTCCGCCCGCCTGCCCGCCCATGCGGCCGCGGCCATCGCCGCCCATGGCGTCGATATCGAGATCTCCGTCTATCTGGTGGATGTCGAGGACGACGAGGACTAGGTGCCTGGTCCGGGACTGGCCCGGCGAGCCATCGACGCCACCCTTGGTCGCCCTCGGGGCAAGCCCGAGGGGTGACGATCTGGGGGGAGAGGGGCCGCACTAGCCTAGCTGTCCACGCCCATAGGGGCCATTCACGTCTTGATGGAAACAGCGCCCCGCGCTTCCTCGCCCTTGAGGGGAGCGAAGGGGCCGTTGATTCCGTTCGGGCGTGAACTGTTCCAGCCCGCTACAGCCCCGGCCCTTCCGCCGTGATGACGCTGCGCCCGAACACGCCGCTTCCCTTGGGCGCCAGGGCCACCACCGTGTAGCCGCGCGCCTCCAGCTCGTCGAGGAAGGCGGGCAGCATGTCCACGGTGCGCTGGTGGATGTCGTGGAACAGGATGATGCCGCTGCCCCGCGCGTCGAGCCTTGCCAGCGTGCGGGCGGCGACCTGCGCCGGCGTGTCGCGGTAATAGTCCTTGCTGTCGATGTCGACGTCGAGCACCACGATGTCGCCCTGCAGCAGGCTGGTGCGCAGGAACCCGGTCTGCGCCAGATAGGGGAAGCGGAAGAAGGGCGACAGCCCCTGCCCCGCGCCGGCCAGCGCCTCGGCCACCGCCGCCTCGCCCCGCGCGATCTCGTCCAGCGCCTCCTGCCGGCCGAGCGTCGACAGGTCCACATGGTCATAGGTGTGGCTGCCCACCGTATGGCCCCTGAGCGCCACCTGCCGGGCGAGCTGCGGATGGGCCTTCGCCGATGCGCCCAGCATCAGGAAGGTGGCCTTCACCCCGTGGGCGTCGAGCGTGTCGAGAATGGCCGGCGTCTTGCCCGGGCGCGGCCCGTCGTCGAAGGTCAGGATCACCTCGCCGGGCTTGAGCACGATGTCGGCGGTGCTCGCCACCGCCAGGGTGCGCCCGGCCAGGGCGCCGTGCGAGAAGATGCGCCCGGGCATGGGCTGGTCCATCGCGGCGGGACGGACGGTGCGGGCACTGCCGGTCACCACCCTGTCCGCCGTCGCGACCGGCCCCTGCGCCACATCCTTCTGGCTCACCGGCCTGGCGCACCCGGCCAGTGCGGCGCCCAGCAAACCCACGACGACAAGCGTACGCAACAACCGCACTGGAGCACCCGCAACCTGAGCAAATCACGGACTCCACAATTTGCGATTATGGTTAACAAACCCCTTGGGAAACCTTAAGGATTCCTTGCGGCCAGGGATTTGGCCCGCCGCCCCATCGTGTCCAGCGCGCCGAGAAAGGCCGAGCGGTCGGCCGGGCGGAACCCGGGATTGTGCCCGGCGATCTCGCCGGTTTCGCGCAGATGCCGCTTGAGGTCGCGCATGGCCAGCGCCATGCCGATGGAGGCCGGGGTGAAGGCCCGGCCGGTGAATCCGAGCACGTGGCATCCCTTGTCGATCGCCCGGCCGGCCAGCGGAATGTCGGCGGTGAGCACGATGTCGTTGGCCCGGGCGTGTTCGGCGATCCAGTCGTCGGCCGCGTCCGCCCCCGCGGGCACGATCACCACCCGCACCATGGGATCGCGCGACGGCCTTATGCCGCCATTGCTGACGAAGACCGCCACCAGCCCCAGCCGCTCGGCCACCCGCCGCGCCTCCTCCTTCACCGGGCAGGCATCGGCATCGACATAGATGACGGGATCGGCCATGCCCGAACGTCCCGCCCGCCTAATACACCACCACGCTGCGGATGCTTTCGCCCGAATGCATCATCTCGAAGCCCCGGTTGATGTCCTCCAGCCGCAGCGTGTGGGTGATCATCGGGTCGATCTCGATCTTGCCCTCGAGATACCAGTCCACGATCTTCGGCACGTCGGTGCGGCCCCGCGCCCCGCCGAAGGCGGTGCCCATCCAGGTGCGCCCGGTGACGAGCTGGAACGGGCGGGTGGAGATTTCCTGCCCCGCCCCGGCCACGCCGATGATGATCGACTTGCCCCAGCCGCGATGGCTGGCCTCCAGCGCCTGGCGCATAACCTTGACGTTGCCGGTGCAGTCGAAGGTGTAGTCCGCGCCCCCGATATGGTCGCCCCGCCGCCTGGTGAGGTTCATCAGATGGGGCACGATGTCCTCGCCGATCTCGGCAGGGTTGACGAAATGCGTCATGCCGAAGCGCTCGCCCCACGCCTTCTTGGCCGGGTTGAGATCGACCCCGACGATCATGTCGGCGCCGGCGAGCCGCAGGCCCTGGATGACGTTGAGCCCGATCCCGCCCAGCCCGAACACCACGGCGGTGGCGCCCTCCTCCACCCTGGCGGTGTTGATCACCGCGCCCACCCCGGTGGTCACCCCGCAGCCGACATAGCAGACCTTGTCGAAGGCGGCGGCCGGATCGATCCTGGCCACCGCGATCTCCGGCAGCACCGTGTAGTTCGAGAAGGTCGAGCAGCCCATGTAGTGGAAGATCGGCCGGCCATCGAGGGAGAAGCGCGAGGTGCCGTCCGGCATCAGCCCCTGCCCCTGGGTGGCGCGGATGGCCGTGCACAGATTGGTCTTGCGCGACAGGCAGGACGGGCATTCGCGGCATTCGGGCGTATAGAGCGGGATCACGTGGTCGCCCTTGCCGACCGAGGTGACGCCCGGCCCGACGTCGACCACCACGCCGGCGCCCTCATGTCCGAGGATCGAGGGGAACAGCCCCTCCGGATCGGCCCCCGACAGGGTGAAGTCGTCCGTGTGGCAGATGCCGGTCGCCTTGATCTCGATCAGCACCTCGCCGGCCCTGGGGCCTTCGAGGTCCACCTCGACGATCTCCAGCGGCTTGCCGGCGGCGAGGGCGACTGCGGCACGGGTCTTCATGGGGATTCTCCTCCTTGCTTGCCCGGAGGGTGGCATGGCTTCCGCGCCGCTGGCAACCGTCAGCCGCCCCCGCCCAGGCTCAGCATCACATTGACCGCCGAGGCCAGGATGATGGTGTTGAACAGGTGCGAGAACACCAGATGCATGGTGACGCGCCGCCGCATGGCGTTGCTGGTGACCTTGACGTCCGAGGTCGCCACCGACGTGCCGACGGTGAAGGAGAAATACATGAAGGCGCGGCCGTCCGGCTTCTCCTTGCCGGGAAAGGCGAGCCCGCCTTCCCGGCTGCCGTCGTCGCTGGCGCCGGCCGCCTGGTAGTATTCATAGGCATAGTGGAACGCGCCCAGCGCCTGCACGGTGAACCAGCCCAGCACCACCGAGACCACGCTGGCCGCCACCTCCCAGGGGTCGGGATGGCCGCCGCCGTTCAGCGCCAGGAACAGCGACACCACCGAGGCGACCACCACCACCAGCACCACGAGGAAGATGCCGGCCGCCGGCGTGTCCTCGTCGCCCGCATGGGCTTCGAGATAGTCCGCGGTCAGGTGCGGCAGCTTGATCGCCGCCAGCGCCAGGAAGCCGACGAACAGCGCATTGGCGCCGAGGCTGACGGCGAATTTCGGCACCAGCCACAGGGAGACGACCAGCGTGAGGATGCCCAGGGCGAGCCCGAAATAGAACGGGGCGTGGCGGGGCATGATCCGCTCGATGGCGGTGCTGCGCAAAGCTGTCCTGTCGGCCATTCCCCCGTCCTCGCGATGCCGGTATCCCCACAACGCCGCGACGGCGCCCGACGATCCCTACCCCGCGATGGCCCCCGGCCCCGGCGTCGCCCCCGGCGGCACCTTGCCCATGATGATCATGCCCAGCACCTCGTCCTTGGTCACGTCCTCGGTCCTGGCCTCGCCCACCACCTGGCCGTTCTTCATCACCACCAGCCGGTCCGCCAGGTCGAACACGTCGTGGATGTCGTGGCTGATGAGGAAGATGCCGATGCCCTCGGACTTGAGCTGCCTGATGAGCTCGCCCACCTGCGCCGTCTCCTGCGGGCCCAGCGCCGCGGTGGGCTCGTCCATGATCAGGATGCGGGCGTTGAACAGGATCGCCCGGGCGATGGCGACGGACTGCCGCTGCCCGCCCGACAGCGCCTTCACCGGCTCCTTGAAGCGGCGGAAATTGGGGTTGAGCCGCCCCATCACCTCCCGCGCCTTGGATTCCATGGCCGCATCGTCCAGCGTGCCCAGCGGCGTGATCATCTCGCGCCCCAGGAACAGGTTGGCGGCCGCATCGACATTGTCGGCCACCGCCAGCTGCTGGTAGATCGTCTCGATGCCATAGGCCTTGGCGTCGCGCGGATTGTTGATGGTGGCCGGCTCGCCGTCGATGCGGATTTCCCCGGCATCGCGCTTGTAGGCGCCGGACAGGATCTTGATGAGCGTCGATTTGCCCGCCCCGTTGTGCCCGAGCAGGCCCACCACCTCGCCGCGGTTGAGGCTGATCGAGGCCTGGTCGACCGCCCGGATGCCGCCGAACGAGATGGAGATGTCGGTCATTTCGACCAGTGGCGTGCTGGCGTCCAGCATGGCGCGCCTCCTAATGCTTGTTCCGGCGGTAGAGCGTGTCGAGCCACACCGCGAAGACCAGGACGATACCGACGACGATCGACTGCAGCGGGCTGTCGATGCCCATCAGCACCATGCCCGATTGCAGCGACTGCATGACCAGGGCCCCCAGCAGCGCCCCGGCGATGGTGCCGACCCCGCCGGCCAGCGAGGTGCCCCCGATCACCGCGGCGGCGATGACGTAGAGCTCGTCCAGCGTGCCCAGCGCGTTGGTCGCGGCGTTGAGCCGCGCCGAGGAGATGGCCGCGGCGATGGCGCACAGCGCCCCCATGAGCATGAAGATCTTGACCGTCACCCAGCGGGTGTTGATGCCCGCCAGCTCCGCCGCCTCGGGATTGCCGCCCATGGCGTAGACATAGCGGCCGAAGCGGGTGCGGGTGGCGAGGAAGGTCATCACCACCCCCACCCCGATGGCGATGAGCACCGGGATGGCGATGCCGTGCGAGATGAACAGCCCGCCCTCGGGCACCGGGATGCCGCGGGCATTGGCGTAGTTCTCGGCGATGCGCACCGGCCAGGGATAGGCATTGGCCACCGCCACCGCCGCGATGGCGGCGCCGCAGCCGATCAGCGCCAGCGCCGCCTCGGCCCAGACGGGGCGCTGCGGGAAGTTGAAGCGCCGGCGCTGGCGGCGGCCGAACCACAGCCCGAGCGCGATGGCGGCGCAGGCGATGACCGCCACCACCCAGCTCCAGGTGGCGCCGATCGAGCCGGCCGGCCCGCCGCCCATGAGCTGGAAGGTGGAATCCATCGGCGCCACCGTGCGGCCCGCGGTCACCCACCAGGCCGCGCCGCGCCATACCAGATAGCCGCCCAGCGTGACGATGAAGGCAGGCACCCGCAGATAGGCGATGATGCCGCCCTGGAGGGCACCGATGCCGACGCCCACCACCAGCCCGAAGCCCAGCGACAAGACCCAGATCAGCGGGTGCCCCAGGCCCAGCCCGAGCTGCACCGGCAGGATCTGCGTCTGCATCACGCCCATCACCATGCCGACCAGCCCAAGGATGGAGCCGACCGACAGGTCGATGTTGCGGGTGACGATCACCAGCACCATGCCGGTCACCATCACCGCCACCGAGGCGGTCTGCACCGACAGGTTCCACAGATTGCGCGGCGTCAGGAACAGGCCGCCGGAAAAGACGTTGAAGCCGACCCAGATGATGGCGAGCGCGCCGATCATGCCCAAAAGGCGCGTGTCCACCTCGGTGGCCGCGAGGAAGCGTTGCAGGGGATTTTGCGCGAAATGGCTCGGATGCGCAGGGGGGGTCATGGCGTGCTGCTCGGCCATCGAGATCTCCCGTGGAAGCTGCGCCTCGCCGCCGGCGGGGCGCCCGTCCCGCTACACGAGTGCCGCGGCGCGAACGCCGCGGCACCGTGCAACCAGTCTATATCGCGGTACGGTCAGTTACACGCGGCAACCGAGCCGGCGGGCACGCCCTGGCAGACCACGTCCTTGGACACCCAGCCGGCGTCGATCACCACGTTGAGATTGTCCTTGGTGATCGGCACGGGCGCCAGCAGCACCGCGTTCATCTCGACCCCGTTGGGGCCGTCGGAGAACTTGGTGGCGCCGGTCACCGCGTCGAGCGCGGCGCCGCCGGCCAGCTCCAGCGCGATCTCGGCGGCCTTCTTGCCCAATTCGCGCGCATCCTTCCACACCGACACCGTCTGGGTGCCCAGCGCGATGCGGTTGAGCGCGGCATGGTCGCCGTCCTGGCCCGAGACCGGCACGGAACCGGCCAGGCCCTGCGCGGCGAGCGCGGCGATGGCGCCGCCCGCGGTGCCGTCGTTCGAGGCGACCACGGCGTCGACCTCGTTGTTGTTGGCGGTCAGGAACTGCTCCATGTTCGCCTGGGCGACTTCCGGGTTCCAGTTGTCGGTATAGGCTTCCCCGACATTGACGATGGCGCCGGAATCGATGGCCTCCTGCAGCACCTCCATCTGGCCCTCGAACAGGAAGTCGGCGTTCGGATCGGCCGAGTTGCCCTTGATGAAGACGTAGTTGCCTTCCGGCTGCACCTCGAACACGCCGCGGGCCTGCATGCGGCCCACTTCCTTGTTGTCGAAGGTGAGGTAGAAGGCGTCGGGATTCTCGATCAGGCGGTCGTAGCCGACCACCGGGATGCCCTCCGCCACGGCGGCGGCCACGGCGGGGCCGATGGCGTCGCTGTCCTGGGCCAGCACGATCAGGGCATCCGCGCCCTGGCTGATCAGGCTTTCGATGTCGGTGAGCTGCTTGGACGCCGACGACTGGGCGTCGGCCGAGATGTATTGCGCGCCGGCCGCCTCGAGCGCCGCCTTGATCGCGGCCTCGTCGGTTTTCCAGCGCTCTTCCTGGAAGTTGTTCCAGGAAACGCCGACCACGATCTGGTCCTGCGCGACGGCCGAACCGGCAAGAACGGTCGAGGCAAGCAGGACCGCTGCGAACTTCTTCATGTCTGTCCTCCCAACGGGCAGCGCACTGCCCTGAATGCAAACCGGCGGAACGGCCGCGACCGGGCCGTGCGCCCAGAGTTTGATTTGTCGTGCGGTCGAACCGGAAAAGTCAGCAACCTTTCCCGACCGCACTTTAGTGCCTTGAGCATTTTTTTACTGCTCGAAAAAACGTCTCGCATACAGTTTCGTCCTATGTCAACGTCAATTTCGGGGCCCGAATTAAATCGCCGGTTGCGGTTCCGCTCGGGCGATGGTGAGGTGTGGAACGAGTGAGGGAGTGGCCGCTTGACGCGTTCCGTCAGCGATAGCGACAGCGTTCGGCGGCTGAACCGCGGGCTGGTGCTGGGCGCCCTGCGCCGGCACGGCGACCAGTCGCGCACGGCGCTGGCCGGCCTCACCGGCCTCAGCCATGCCAGCATCACCGCCATCACCCAGGATCTGCTGGTCCAGGGGCTGGTCGAGGAGCGGCCGGGCGAGAAGCCCGACCTGCGCATTCGCGGCCGTCCGCCCACCCGGGTCGGCTTCCGCCGTCCCGCCGCCTATGCGGCGCTGTTCGAGCTCGACGTCAACCGCGCCCGGCTGTCCCTGGTCGATTATGGCGGCGTATTGGTGGACCGGCTGGAGACCGAGCTGACCCCCACCAGCTTCGCCGCCCAGCCCCCCGTCGAGTTCCTCGCCGAGCGCCTGAAGGCGCTGGAGAGCCGCAATCCGGAGGCGGCCCCTGCCCTCAAGCGCGTCGCCATCTCCGTGCAGGGCATCCTCGACCGCGAGGGCACCGGCCTCAAATGGTCGCCCATCCCGCATCTGGCCGGCACGCGCTTCGCCGGCGAATTGGCCGAGCGATGCGGCACCGTCGTCACCCTGCACAAGCGCGGCCGCCTGTTGGCCGAAGGCGCCCGCTGGCTCGATCCACACCTGCACGATGCCAGCGTCGCCACGGTCTTCGTCGGCTCGACGGTGGCCATGGGCCTCAGCCTGCACGGCCAGATCACCGGGCGCGGGGAGAACGGCGCCACCGAGTTCGGGCACATGAACCACGTCCCCAACGGGGCGCTCTGCCGCTGCGGCATGCGCGGCTGCATAGAGGCCTATGCCGCCGACTACGGCGTGCTGCGCACCGCCTATTCGGTCCCCGAGACGGCCGCGCCCGCCGCCGCCGTGCCGCATCAGCAATATGACGCGCTCATCCAGCGCGCCGAGGCCGGCGACCGCGCCGCCACCCATGCCTTCAACCTGGCCGGCCGCGCCATCGGCTACGGGCTGGCGCGCATGCTCGCCATGTTCGATCCCTCCCATATCCTGCTCGTCGGCCCGGGCGCCGGGGCCATGCCGCTCATGCGGGCCGAGATCGAGGCCGCCCTGTCCTCCTCCCTGGTCTGCCGCATCAACGGCATGCCGCGCATCCTGGCGCATCTCGACGAGAGGGAGCCGATCTTCCGCGGCCTGGCGATGAAGACGCTGGATGCCGTCGATCAGGACGATTTCGCCGGCCTCGCCATGGAGAGCCGGCAACCCGCCTGAGGACCGGCCCGGGCGCCGCGCACGAGCCGCACCTGTGGAAAGGCGCCGGAAGGACGGAGAATCCGGTATTCCCGCCCCCGGATGCGCAAAAAACCGCCTCTTTCGCGTGGGAAGGCTGGGCGCAGGGCTGCCATGCTTTCCGCGCCATAGGCAATACTCCCCGCCTCAAAGAATACTTGCCGCGCCGGACGGTTAACCACCCCCGCACCGGAACGGCGATGTCTTTCAAGAGACATGGTAATTGCCTTAACTGCGTAACCAGTTGTTCACCAGCCGACAGGCCGAGACACCGTGACCAAAGCGATCGTACCCGTTATTCTTGCCGGCGGACAGGGCACCAGGCTCTGGCCGATGTCGCGCTCTGCCCGTCCCAAGCAGTTCCTGCCGCTGATCGGCGCGACCAGCCTGTTCCAGAAGACCCTGGAGCGGGTCTCCGACGGCGCCCGCTATACCCGGCCCGTGGTCGTCACCAACGCGGAATACCGCTTCATCGTGGCCGAGCAGGCCGCCGAGCTCGGCGTTCCCCTCGAAGGCATCCTGCTGGAGCCGGTGGCGCGCAACACCGCCGTGGCCATCGCCGCCGCCGCCGCCTTCGCCGGCCAGCGCCACGGCGCCGATGCGGTGCTGCATGTCCTGCCCTCCGATCACGAGGTCCGTGTCGATCCCGGCTACTGGCAGGCCGTCGATGCCGCCGCCGCGGCCGCCGCCGCCGGCCAGCTCGTCACCTTCGGGGTCCAGCCCACCCATGCCGAGACCGGCTACGGCTACATCAAGGCAAGCGCCGCGGTGGGCGGCGGCGCCAGCCCGGTGGAACGGTTCGTGGAAAAGCCCGATGCGGCGCGCGCCGGCGAGATGCTGGCCGAAGGCGGCTATTTCTGGAATTCCGGCATGTTCATGGTCGGCGCCGGCGCCTTTCTCGGGGAGTGCGGCGCCCTGGCCGCCGAGACCCTGGAGGCCGCCGAGCAGTCGGTGCGCAAGGCCAGGGAGGACCTCGATTTCATCCGCCTCGACGAGACCAGCTTCTCGGCCGCGCCCAATATCTCGGTCGACTACGCGATCTTCGAGAAGACCGGCAAGGCCGCCGTGGTCGCCGTGGACTTCCCCTGGTCGGACCTCGGCAGCTGGGACGCCGTCTGGAAGAGCGGCAGCCGCGACGAGCAGGACAATTTCACCCGCGGCGACGTCAGCCTCGATCAGGTGTCCGGCTCGCTCGTCATCACCGACCATCCCCATGTGGCGGTGCACGGCCTCAGCGATGTCGCCGTCATCGCCACCAACGACGCCGTCTATGTCGGCCGGCTGTCGGACGCCCAGAAGGTGGGCGACGTGGTCAAGCGCCTGCGCGCGAACAAGCTCACCGCCGGGCTGACCGAGATCCACCGCACCGCCTACCGCCCCTGGGGCGGCTATTCCTCCGTGCTCAGCGGCGACCGCTTCCAGGTCAAGCGGCTCTTCGTCAAGCCGGGCAGGAAGCTGAGCCTGCAGAAGCACCATCATCGCGCCGAGCACTGGATCGTGGTGCGCGGCACCGCCGAGGTCACGGTGGACGGCACGGTGACCGTGCTGTCCGAGAACCAGTCCATCTACCTGCCGCTGGGCTGCGTCCACCGGCTCGCCAACCCGGGCAAGATCGAGCTCGAGCTGATCGAGGTCCAGACCGGATCCTATCTCGGCGAAGACGACATCATCCGCATCGAGGACGAGTTCGGCCGCGCCTGAGGCGTCGCCGCCATCCTGAGAACCAGTGCCAAGGAGTAAGGACATGTCGAAGCGCGTACGGACAGCGGTATTTCCTGTTGCGGGTTTGGGGACGCGGTT
>ENA-UOVV01001396-UOVV01001396.1-compost-metagenome-genome-assembly--contig:-NODE-1396-length-17985-cov-13.729782_pt1 | contig 17985 bp, 21 predicted proteins | sample MGYA00238155_ERZ761577 | MGnify/ENA primary metagenome ERZ761577 (study PRJEB28898, sample SAMN06268775) | compost metagenome | isolation source: Emeryville, CA | place: USA:Emeryville, CA | collected...
TTCATCTCGATCATCACCTTGTCGGAGATGGTGAGAGTGCGGGCCGGTTTGTCGTTTCCATCTGACATGCTGTTCTCCTAGCGTCCGCGCGATGTATCGAGCCGCCGCTCCATGAAGTTCGAATATTGCGACATGCCGAAGCAGAATGCCCAGAAGACCAGCGCGGCAAAGATATAGCCGGTAAGCGCGCCTTGAGGCAGGCTCCAGCTCGGATCGCTGAGCTGCGCACGCACCTGCCCAAGCAGATCGAAGATGCCTACAATCAGCACCAGCGTCGTATCCTTGAAGAGACCGATGAAGGTATTGACGATGCCGGGGATAACGTGGCGCAGCGCCTGCGGCAGCACCACACGCATCATCGCCTGCCAATAGCTGAGGCCAAGCGCACGCGCCGCCTCATACTGCCCCGCCGGGATCGCCTGCAAGCCGCCACGCACTACTTCCGCCATATAGGCCGAAGAGAAGAGCGCCACTCCGACAAGGCAGCGCAGCAGATTATCCGGGTTCACCCCTTCCGGCAGGAAGAGCGGCAGCATCACGCTTGCCATGAAAAGCACGGTGATGAGCGGCACGCCGCGCCAGAACTCGATGAAGATGATGCAGACCATCCGTATCGCGGGCATGCCGGAGCGCCGTCCGAGCGCCAGCAATACGCCAAGCGGCAGCGAGGCGACGATACCCGTGACGGCGACAACAAGCGTAACAAGCAGCCCGCCCCATTCGCTCGTCGGCACGGGCGGAAGCCCCGGCCTGTCGCCCGCGAGAAGCACGATCGCCACCAGCGGATAGACAATCAGCAGAAAGACAAGATTGAGCCGCCGCGCCGGAAGCCCCGGGATGAGCATCGGTACGATAACGGCAACGCCAAGCGCGAAGGTGAGATTGACGCGCCAGATTTCCGAAGGCGGATAGCGGCCATAGATGAACTGGTCGATATTCGCCCAGACAAAGGGCCAGCACGCGCCTGCCCCCGGCTCCAGACACGCATCGCGCGTCGTCCCCGTCCACACCGCGCTGAAGATCGTGAAATCGAGCACAGGCGGAATGGTGAGCCAGAGAAGATAAAGCGACACGATCGTCAGAAGCGTATTGCTGACGCTCGAAAAGAAATTGCGCCTTACCCATTCGACAGGGGCCGCATTCTTCTTGCGACGGTGGGCGGGACGACCTGTCACATCATCCATGACCATAGCTCACCGCCCCTTCAGCGCAATACGCGCATTGTACCAGTTCATCGCAAGCGAGGTGAGAAGGCTCAGCGTGAGATAAACCGCCATGGTGAGCGCAATCACCTCTATCGCCTGCCCCGTCTGGTTGAGAACGGTGCCGGAGAAAACCGCAACGAGATCAGGATAGGCAATCGCAACGGCAAGCGATGAGTTCTTGGTGAGATTGAGGATCTGGCTGGTGAGCGGCGGAATGATGAGCCGCAGCGCCTGCGGAATAACAACAAGCCGCAGCGTCGTGCTCTCCTTGAGACCAAGGGCGGCGGCGGCTTCAAGCTGCCCCTTGCCGACCGAAAGAATACCCGCGCGCACGATCTCCGCAATGAAGCCTGCCGTATAAAGCGTCAAAGCAAGCACCAGCGCCACAAACTCCGGCAGCAATCGGAAGCCGCCGATGAAATCGAAATCACCCTGCGTTGCATGATGCAACTCGAACGGCGCGCCCATAACGAGCCAGACAAGTGCAGGCAACACCAGAAGAACGGAAAGGAAAACGCGCCCGGCTGGAAAATACTTCCCGGTCTCCCGCCCCCGCTTCCGCGCCCAGCGCAACAGGAAGAAGCCGCCAGCCAGCGCAAAAGCAATCGCCGCAAGGAAGGCCGTAGCAGATGCGGTGGAAACGGGATCCGGTAGAATCAGCCCGCGATTGTTGAGAAAGACACCCGGCAGCGGATTGAGGCTTTCAGCCGGTCCCGGCAGCGGCCGCAGCACCGCGAAATACCAGAAGAAAAGATGCAGCAGCAGCGGGATATTCCGCATGACTTCCACATAGGCCGCCGCGATCTTCGCCACGAGCCAGTTCCGCGAAAGCCGCATCACGCCGACAAGGAAACCGAGCATCACCGAAAGCACAATGCCGATTACCGCAACAACCAGCGTGTTGAGCAGGCCGACCAGAAAGGCCCGGCCATAGGTCGATTGTTCGGAATAAGGAATTAGCGTCTGGATGATGCCGAAGCCCGCCGTCGTATCAAGAAAGCCGAAGCCAGAGGAAATGTGCAGCCGTTGCAGATTTTCCTGCGCGGTGGACGCGAAGAACCAGACAATACCAATGACAAAGCCGAGTACCGCCGCCTGATAGATGAAGGCGCGCACGCGCGGATTGTTCCAGCCAAACGCGGCTCTCGATCCTCCCTGCGGCTTTCGCCCCGTCTGCCCCCGCGCCATGTTCACACCCTATCGCACCGGCGGCGCATATTGCAGTCCGCCCTTTGTCCAGAGTGCGTTCAGCCCGCGTTCAATGTTGAGGGGCGTCTCGCTGCCAATATTCCGCTCGAACATCTCGCCGTAATTGCCGACGGCCTTGACCGCATTGACCACCCAGTCGGATGACAGCCCCACACTCGGACCATAATTTCCTTCCTGACCGAGCAAGCGCCTCACACGGGGGTTGTCGCTCTGCTTCATTTCCTCGACATTGGCGCGCGTCACGCCAAGCTCCTCCGCGTTGATGAGCGCGTTGAGCGTCCAGCGTGCAATATCTTCCCATTGCGGATCCCCCTGCCGAACGGCGGGGCCAAGCGGCTCCTTGGAGATAAGCTCGCTCAGCACCATATGCTTGTCCGGCTCGGCGAGCTTCAGCCGTTGCGCATAAAGGCCGGACGCATCCGTCGTATAGGCATCGCAGCGCCCGCGATCATAGGCGACAATCGCCTCGTCATTCTTCTCGAAGGTGAGAACACGGTAAGACAGGCCACGGTCGCGGAAATAGTCGGCCACATTGAGTTCGGTTGTCGTGCCGGTTTCCGTGCAGATAGTGCCGCCTGCAAGGCCCGCGGCCGTCTCGATGCCGGAAGCCTTCCGTACCATGAAGGACTGGCCGTCATAATAGGTCACGCCGATGAAGTTGAATCCAAGCTGCGTGTCGCGCGACATGGTCCATGTCGTATTGCGTGAAAGAATATCGATCTCGCCTGATTGCAGCGCCGTGAAGCGGTCCTTCGCAGAAAGCGGGCGGAAGCGCACATTCTCGCCACTGCCGAAAATGGCCCCGGCCAGCGCGCGGCAGAAATCCGCATCAATCCCCGACCAGCGCCCGCGCTCATCGGGGCTGGAAAAGCCCGGCAGCCCCTGGCTCACGCCGCAAATGAGATGGCCACGCTGGCGCACGCGCCGCAGCGTCTCCCCGGCCCCGGCGCGATCCACCTCCACCTGCGCCTGGCCCGCATCCACCCGGCTGTTGCCGAGCGACATCGGGTCATAAGGCAGCAAGAAATAAAGACCGCCGACACCGATCAGGATGCCCACGAAAAGGGCGACCAGAGGATTCTTCATTGAGCTCCCTTTAGAGATTTCCGGGAACGAACGGGACGGCGAAACGCCGGTTTCGATTCGGTGAGACTAACCATCATCCCCCCTCACGCAACCCTGAACCAGCCTGATAGCGATACCGCAACGCTTCAATTTTACTTTACCTGCCTTTTTATCCTTAAATGCGGAAGCGGCGAAGCGCCGACAGGCGGACGGAAACGGATGAGCAAATACAAACAGGATACGCTGATCGTCACCACGGGACGCAACCCCGAGGAAAATTTCGGCATCATCAATCCCCCTGTCTATCACGCCTCCACCGTGCTCTACCCGACGCTCCACACGGTGAAGACGCGCGGCCAGCCCGTCACCTACGGTCGCCGCGGCACGCCCACGACCTTCGCCTTGCAGGAAGCGATTGCCGAGCTTGAAGGGGGCTTTCGCAGCGTCATCACCTCTTCCGGCCTCTCCGCCGTAACCACCGCCCTTCTCGCGCATCTGAAGGCGGGCGACCACCTGCTGATGGTCGATAGCGTCTATGAACCGTCCCGCCATTTCTGCGATACGGTGCTGACGCGCTATGGCGTGGATGTCGAATATTACGACCCGCGCATCGGTGCGGGGATAAGCAGTCTGCTGCGGGAAAATACGGCTGTAGTTTTCACGGAGTCGCCCGGCTCCGTCACCTTCGAGGTGCAGGATCTGCCGGCCATCGCCGAGGCGGCGCACAAGCGCGGCGCCGTGGTGATGATCGACAACACCTGGGCCTCACCGCTCTACTTCAAGCCTTTCGAGCATGGTGCGGATGTCTCCATTCAGGCGGTGACGAAATATCTCTGCGGCCACTCGGATGTGATGATGGGCGCCATCACCACCACCGAAGAAGCATGGAAGCCGACGCTGGACGGGCATGGCGCCATCGGCCAATGCGTCGCGCCGGATGATGTCTATCTGGTACTGCGCGGCATACGCACGCTCTCCGTGCGGCTTGAGCGGCATATGGCAACGGGTCTGCGCCTCGCTGAATGGCTCGCCACACGGCCCGAAGTCACGCGGGTAATCCACCCGGCCCTTCCGAGCCATCCCGATCACGCCATCTGGAAGCGCGATTTCACAGGCGCGAGCGGTCTCTTCTCCATCGAGCTTGCCCCCTGCCCGGAAAAGGCCGTTGCCGCATTCCTCGATGATCTTGAGCTTTTCGGCATGGGCTATTCATGGGGCGGCTTTGAAAGCCTCATCATCCCGCAATATCCCGCCAAGATACGCAGCGCGACGAAGTGGGATGCGAAAGGCCAAATCCTTCGCATCCATGCAGGGCTTGAAGATGTGGATGATCTGATCGCCGATCTCGACGCCGGATTCGCAAGACTGCGCGCCGCTGCAAACACCTGACCATCCGGAGACAGTGAAGACGTTATGAGCGAAGTCAGAAGCGAGATCGCGGGTAAGGTCTGGAAGATCGAGGCAAAGCCCGGCGACCGGATCGACGAAGACGATCCGATCATCATTCTGGAATCCATGAAAATGGAAATCCCCGTCTCCGCGCCTTTTGACTGCGTGGTGAAGGAGATTCTTGTCGCGGAAGAAGATGCCGTCGCCGAGGGCCAGATCGTCGCGATTGTCGAGCGGGCCTGAGCCTCTGCTTCACTCGCAATGACGGCCTAGCTCTCGCCAAATATCCGCTTGAGGTGGCTGTTCAAAAACTTCCCCGTCGGATCAAGCCTGCGGCGCAGGACGCGGAAATCATCCCAGCGCGGATAAAGCATCTCGAAGTCCGCCGCGCCCAGCGTGTGCAATTTGCCCCAATGCGGCCGTCCGTCATAGCGGCGGAATATCTCCTCCACGCCCTTGAACAGCTCTTCGTAAGGCTGCTTGTGATACTGGTGAACGGAGATTGTCACGCTGTCGCGTTGGTAAAAGGGGCTGAGCCAGGCATCATCCGCTGCGACATAGCGATATTCGAGCGGAAAAAGAAAGTTCACCCCGCAGCGGCGCATATAGTCGCCCACTTCGCGGATGCAGTCCGGCCCCTTCTCGGCGGGCACGGCATATTCCATTTCGTTGAAGCGCACATTGCGGTCGCTCGGAAAGGCATCATGCGACCAGCGTACCTTTCCGCCGCCCTCGCTCCCGCCCACATAGCGCGAGCCGCTGGAGGCGGTGAGAAACTTCTGCAGCGGGCCGCGCAGAAAAGGTACAAGCCGCGATGTCTCGCAGGCGCGCAACATGGTCTTGTCGCCGGGGGACATTTCCCCATCCGGCTTACGGCGGCGCGGCTTTGCTTCCTTGTCTGTCTCGCGCAGAAACTTTACCAGCGCGTCTTTGGCGAAGGGAAACCAGAAGAACTCGAAATGGCGGCTGCTGTCGCGCAGTTCCTCCGCTTTCGATAGCACTTCCTCAATCGGCATCCGCCCGCCATCCTCTTCAAGTGCATAGATGGGGCGGCACTTCATGGTGATCTCGGTCATGATGCCGAGACTGCAGAAACTTACCTTCCCCGCGTGAAACACATCGGCATTTTCAGTTGCATTGCAGGTGAGAATGCTGCCATCCGCCGTGACGAGGCGAAACCCGTCAACGGCAGCCGAGATGGAGCCGAGTGTCCCGCCCGTGCCATGCGTGCCCGTGCCGACTGCGCCCGCCAATGCTTGTCGGTCAATATCGCCCTGATTGGCAAGCGCCAGCCCGCGCTCGAAAAGCTTGGGGCCAAGATCACGGATCGTCGTTCCAGCCTTGATGCGTGCCGTGCAGGTAGTGTCGTCGTGATCGACAATACCGGAAAGCCCCCAGATGGTGAGCAGCGTTCCGGTACTTTCAACCAGCGGCGTGAAGGAATGCCCACGCCCCGCAACACGAATGGGCGCAGGCGCCGTTTTGACAATCTCGACGACCTCTTCCTCTGTCGTCGCCGTCACGAGATTCTGCGGCCACGCCTTCACCCAGCCCGACCAGTTCGACCACACATCCGTCATGACGCCTCCTTCTCCGCTCTTCTGATGATAGCGAAGCAGCGGCACGGAAGCCCGTTAAATTGCGCGTGATGGTGGAGGATGACGGCTAGTCTGCCGCGCCGCCGGAGGCCGCTTCAATCTCCTTCGCGCTTTCCTCGCGGGTCAAAGGCTTGAAAGTCCGCACCAGCTTTGTCGCTTCCTTGATCTCGGCAGGCTTCATGACGGCGGAGAGTTTCCCAATCGCCTCCGCTGCGAATTGCGGGAAGCCGCCTTCAATCGCAAGCTGGTAGTACATATAGGCGCGGACATTGTCCTGCGGGACGCCGATGCCTTCCTCATACATGGTCGCGATATTGTACTGCGCGCTCGGCTGCCCCTGTTTCGCCGATGCCTCATACCATTTAGCGGCCTGCGCAAGATCCTGCGGAACACCCCAGCCCTTGTCGAACATGGTGGCGAGGTCCATCTGGGCGCGCATATCGCCCCATTGGGCCCCAAGCGTGAAATATTTCAGCGCCTCGCCGACGTTGCGCTCCACGACCTTGGCGTCGAAATATTCTTCACCAAGACGGAAGGCCGCGCCCGCATCCTTGTTCACCTCGACCGCGCGTTTCCACTCCGCCAGAGCTTCCGGGTAAAAGCCGCGCTGATAGAGGTCTTCGCCGGACGCCTCATTGGGCTGTCCCTTGATTGAAGGATCAGGCTTTGTCGGATCGGCCATCTCCGCAGCCACCGCGTCCGGTGCCGACACCGCATGAGCGGTCAGCGCGGCCAGCGCAAGCGCGCAAGCCATTGCGCAGTTGCGCACCCATGTCGAAAAAAGCCTTCCCGTACTTCCGGCCTCAGCCAGCCCGTTGCCGCGCATCTTCGTCTCCCTCCACTCTCCGCCAAATCAGGCCTTGGCGGCCTCTTTTGACGAGTATCATTTCCCTGCCTGCCATTTTCAGAAAGGCGCGGAAAAAACCCAATTAAAGATTGGTCACGAAAGAGGCCGAGAATATGGCGAAAGAACGAGCCAGCCCGCGTCGGTCGGCTTCCCTGCTGCGGGCACAGTGGCGATCCCGGCAGGACTCGAACCTGCAACCCTCGGCTTAGAAGGCCGATGCTCTATCCGGTTGAGCTACGGGACCGGAAAACCGGCATCAATGGGTCCAGGGTTCCGAACGGCCAAATTTGAAATTGTCCGCATAGGACTTCAGCAGAACAGGCTGCTTCTTCGGCTCATAGAGCTGATAGTCGATGCCGTGCTTCTCGGCGTAAGCGATGGCTTCTTCCTGCGTGTCGAAACGCAGGGTCACCTGAGCATTCGTGTCGGCGGAGCTGGTCCAGCCCATCAGCGGCTCCACTCGACGCGCGCTGCTCGGCTCGAACTCCAGAACCCATCTGCGGGTTTTCGCCCGGCCGGACTGCATGGCGTTCTTGGCCGGTTTGTAGATACGGGCGCGTGCCAAATCGATCCCCTTGAAACCTTTGCCCCGCCTTGCGGGGCCGCCTGAAACTTGTCCCCACCTTATGGGGAACGTCGCAAAATCATGTTCTTATCGCCCCAAAAGTGACGAAATGGCAAGTCATATCAAGGCCATCGCCCAGTCAGCCCTCCACAGACGGCCCGAGGACCCAAGCCATGAGCCTTTCCTCCCGATATATCAACCGCGACACCGCCGCCGCCCTACTCACAGGGCACGGCTTCAACCGGCTGGATATCGAGTGCGTGCTAGACCTCGCCGGACCTGCGAAAAGAACGGGACATGGAGAAATGTGGTCCGCCGAGCTGCTGGAGCGAATCGCCGCCCGCGCCTGGTGGCTCGACCGGCAGGCCCTCAAGGCGCAGATCGTCAGCGAGATACCGGCGGCGGCGTGAGACGGGTGGAAAAATGGTCGGGGCGGAGAGATTCGAACTCCCGACCCTCTGCTCCCAAAGCAGATGCGCTACCAGGCTGCGCTACGCCCCGACATTGCCGCTTGCAATACACCTGATCAGCCGGCTCCCGCAACTATCCAGGGAAGGGCCATCCGGCTCAATCCGTCTCCTTGTGCCTCGGCATCAGCTTGAAGACACCGCTGGCCTTGAGTACGGCCCGGCTGCCCACATAAAGCTCCGCCTCGCAAAAAGCGACCGATTTCGTCGCCCGCGTCACGCGCGCCGTGCCTTCCAGCCAGTCGCCGGGGCGGGCTGAGGAGAGAAAGTCCGAATTCATGCGCACCGTGAGCGCCGCGGTCTTCGTCTCCCGCCAGACTGCCGTGCCCAGCAATCCGTCCGCGAAAGCCATCAACATGCCGCCATGCGTGATGCCATGCGAGTTGCAATGACGCTTCTTCACGCGCACGCCATGTGCGAAGCCGTCCTCTGTGACCTTATGGTAGAAAGGCCCGTTATGCGTGGTGTAGGGACCGCGCGTTGTGGAAGGCACAAAGCCCTCCGGCGGGTTGTCGTCTTCAATATCTGTCATGGATTCAAGCGGAACGAGGTCATGGGTCCGCAGACGCGGCTGCAGGCGCTATAGCACGGACAGCCCGAAAAATGGAACGGTCAGCCGCCGTTCTCGTTCGTCTTGATTTCGGCAACCATGAGGCCCTTTGGCCCCTCACCAAAGCGCACCGTCATCTGCTCGCCAGGCACCAGATCGCGAATGCCGTAGTGCCGCAGCGTTTCCATATGGACGAAAATATCCGGCGTGCCCTCACCGCGTGTCACGAAGCCATAGCCTCTGGCGCGATTGAACCATTTGACGGTCACGGTCTGGAAATCGCCAACCGGTACCACGCCGCTCATTCCCGAGCGAACAGCCGGACGCGCCCCGCCACCAGCGGGCTTCACCGCTGTCGTGTCATCCACTTCAATAACACGGATGGCCTGATTGCCTTTTGGGCGGCGCACCGCCTCGCATACGACCGTCGCGCCTTCCTCCAGCACGTCACGACCAGCCTGCTTCAGGCAGGACAGATGCACGAGAACATCATCTCGCCCATCTTCAGGAATGATGAAGCCATAACCCTTGACCGCATCAAACCATTTGACGACGCCTGTGACCTCGAAAGACACATCGACGGAATCCGCCAGACTTTCCAAACGCTCTTCCATCCCCACCACGATCAATTTTCGGTCTGGCCAATATTGATCGAACGTCAGTATTGACCGCGCCGAAACCCCTCACTGGTCCGTGGTTCCTCCCTCCCAGGGTCCCCACCTCAATTATGAAAACTATAACAGCGTAGCCATGACTTTGAAAGTCATCCTCTCACGCGGAGTTTATCTACTCATTTTTCGGTCTTCCTTGCCCTCGTTTTTCTGCCATTGCATATTGCCCCCAAATCAAGGGGGCCGCGTCGCAAGGGGCAGCCTGTTCCGATAAAAACCATAGGCGGGCCCCAAGCTCGCCTGAACCGGGCAGCCAGAACCATCATGGCTGCCAAGCCGGGATCAGCAGGGGAAAATGGGCAAGGCACTCGGTTTGTTTGTTGCACTGTTTGCGCTTTGGCTCGCCCTGTCAGGCTATTTCACGCCCTTCCTGCTCACGCTTGGCGCGCTTTCCTGCCTTTTCACGGTCTATCTCGCGCGGCGCATGGAGCTGCTGGACGATGAAGCCGTTCCCCTCCAGCTTAGCCCCTCCCTCTTTCTCTATTGGGGGTGGCTTGGTCGTGAGATCCTCAAATCCTCCATCGCGGTCTGCAAGATCATCCTGTCCCGCGACATGCCCATCAGCCAGCAACTGATCGCCGTGCCCAGCCCGCTTACATCCGAAATGGGTCATGTCATCTTCGCGAATTCGATTACGTTGACCCCCGGCACGCTGACGGTAGAAACAGCCCCCGGCAAATTCCTCATCCATGCCCTGACAGCAGATTTTGCTGGCCCTGAAGGCTTTGAGGACATGGCACGGCGCGTGGCCGCGGTGGAGAAGCGCTGAAATGGCGATATTCCTCGCAATAACGGCAGCCCTTTTCGTCTCCGTCATGATGGTGATGGTGCGCATCTTCGGCGGGCCGACGCTTTATGACCGTATCCTCGCGGTAAACAGCTTCGGCACTCTCACCGTGCTCATCCTCAGCGCGCTTGGCTTCGTCACGGGACGGCCAGACTTCCTCGATATTGCGATGCTCTACGCGCTGATCAATTTCATCGGCACCATCGCCATTCTCAAATTCTTCCGCTACCGGAGCTTCGGTGCGCCGCGCAACCCGGAGGAGGAAAGCTGATGGACAGCGCCCTTCTCGACCTCGCCCTTGATATTGCGAGCATCATCGCCTTCACGGCCGGCGGCGCCTTCATTCTGGCAGGCAGCTTCGGCATGATCCGCCTGCCGGATGTCTGGTCGCGCTTTCATGCAGCCGGTGTCATCGACGCCCTCGGCGCCGAACTGGTGCTGACCGGCATGATGTTCCAGACGGGTCTGACGCAGACAACGCTGAAGCTAGCGCTTATCGCGCTCTTCCTCTTTGTCACCAGCCCCGTTGCAAGCCATGCGGTCGCCAATGCCGCCTTCATCGCCGGGCTGCGTCCCCTCCGCCTTCAGCGCAATGAAACCGCATCCGTCATCGGCGAAAATGCCGGGAAGGAGGCGCAGAAGTGACTCCCGATCTCATCGGCATCGCCATTGTGGATGTGGTGTTCTTCACCCTGCTCGGCGTCACCGCCCTTGCCATTGCGCGCGTGCGTCACCTTTTCACGACGGTGATTCTGGCAGGCGTGTTCAGCCTGCTTTCAGCAGGGCTCTTCGTCACGCTGGATGCGATGGACGTTGCCTTCACCGAAGCGGCTGTGGGCGCGGGCATCTCGACCGTTCTCATGCTGGCGACGCTCGCGCTCACCCCGCGCGAGGAAAAAAAGCCCGCCCATTCGGCCTTCCTGCCGCTGCTCGTCTGCCTCGTGACGGGTGCCGCCCTCATCTATGGCACGCTCGACATGCCGCCCTTCGGCGCGCCGAATAATCCGATCCACACCCATGTGGCACCTGACTATCTCCAGCGCACGCCTGTCGAGATCGGTATTCCGAACATCGTCTCTGCCGTTCTCGCTTCCTATCGCGGTTTCGACACGCTGGGCGAAGCCTTTGTCATTTTCACCGCCATGATCGCCGTTCTACTGCTGCTCGGAACAACGGGGCGCAAGCGCAGCGCCGTCAATGACAAGGGAAAGGAGTAACCGCATGGAACATCACTCCATTCTCCGCGTCGTCTCAAAGTTGCTGATCCCGCCGATCCTCGTCTATGCGCTTTATGTGCAGTTCCACGGCGACTACAGTCCCGGTGGCGGCTTTCAGGCAGGCGTCGTCTTCTCCTCTGCCTTCATTCTCTATTCGCTGCTTCACGGCATTGATGCGCTGACGAAAATCGTGCCGCCCCGCCTGCTGCATGTCTGCGCGGCGTTGGGCGTACTCATCTATGCGGGCACGGGCTTTGCGACCATGCTGCTCGGCGAGCCCTTTCTCAGCTATTACGCACTCGCCGAACACCCGCAGCACGCGCAGGAATGGGGCATCCTCATTGTCGAGTTCGGTGTCGGCGTCACCGTCGCCTCTGTCATGCTGTCGCTCTTCATCGCCTTTGCGAGCCACACCCCCAAACTCGACGACAAGGACTGGTGATGCCTGAGTTCGATCTCCGGTTTGTGCTCGGACACTATAATTACTGGATGTTCGTCATCCTGATGATGACGGGCCTCTACATCACGGTGAGCCGTGGCAACCTCATCAAAAAGGTCATCGGCCTGAACATCTTTCAGGCCGCCGTCTTCATGCTCTACATCTCCATGGGCAAGATCACGGGCGGCACCGCGCCCGTTCTGATCGAAGACCCTGACGCGGTCTATTCAAACGCCCTGCCCCATGTCCTCATTCTGACCGCCATTGTGGTCGGCATCGCAACAACGGCTGTTGCCCTCGCGCTCATCCTGCGCATCCGTGAGACCTACGGAACCATCGAGGAAGACGAACTCACCAGGATCGAGCAGGAGATGGACGCAGCTCCGGGGAGCGCTCAGGGATGATGTCGCTCATCGAAGCCAATCTGCCTGCCTTGCAGGTCATGCTGCCGCTCGCCGCGGCCCCCTTCTGCCTCATTCTCGGGCGCGGTTCGGGTGCCTGGGCGCTTGCAACATTCATCGCCTTCGCGACTTTCGCCATCTCCATCTCGCTTTTCGCGCAGACTTATGAAGGCGCGGTCGTTACCTATCATATGGGCAACTGGGCACCGCCCATCGGCATCGAATACCGGATCGACATCGCCAATGCCTTTGTACTGCTGATCGTCTCCGGCGTAGCCGCCATTGTCCTGCCCTATGCGCGCCGAAGCATCGACGCCGAAATCCCGGCCGAACGGCAGCCGCTTTTTTACACGGCCTTCCTGCTCTGCATTGCGGGTCTTCTTGGCGTCACCATCACGGGCGACGCATTCAACGTCTTCGTGTTTTTCGAAATCTCGGCGCTCTCGACCTATGCGCTTGTTGCGGCTGGCTCATGGGTAAACAAACGCGCGCTTACCGCCGCCTATAATTACCTCATCATGGGAACGGTGGGTGCCACCTTCTTCGTGATCGGCATCGGCATGCTCTACATGGTCACGGGCACGCTCAACATGGCGGACCTCGCCACGCGCATCGCCGCACATGGCAGCAGCAGCACTGTGCAGATGGGCTTTGTCTTCATCCTTGTCGGCATCGGGCTGAAGCTTGCCATGTTCCCGCTACATCTCTGGCTGCCCAACGCCTATAGCTTTGCGCCATCCGTGGTGACGGTCTTTCTGTCCGCAACGGCCACCAAGGTCGCGGTCTATGTGATGCTGCGCTTCATGTTCTCCGTGTTCGGCTTCGACTATGAGTTTCAGGCGAACACGCTCCGCCTTGTCGCGCTGCCGCTCGCAATCATTGCCATGTTCGCGGCCTCCATTGTCGCGATCTTTCAGGATGATCTGAAACGTATGCTCGCTTATTCGAGCATCGCGCAGATCGGCTATATCCTGCTCGGCTTCACCCTCCTGACCGATACGGGCCTCACCGCCGGTATCGTTCACCTCTTCAACCACGCCGTTACAAAGGCCGCGCTTTTCATGGTGGCAGGCTGTTTCGTGTTCGCGGCAGGCACAAGCTCGCTCTCCAGGCTTGGCGGCATCGGCCGCGACATGCCCTGGACAACCGCTGCCTTCGTCATTGCAGGCCTCAGCATCATCGGGCTGCCGCTGACGGTCGGTTTTGTCAGCAAATGGTATCTCGTGCTGGCAGCCCTCGAACTTGGCTGGTGGCCCGTGGCGCTGATGGTCATGGCATCGTCCCTTCTCGCGATCATCTATATCTGGCGCGTGATCGAGATTGCCTATCTCAAGCCCGCCCCCGAAGGCGTGACACGACGGGAAGCGCCGCTCTCCATGCTGCTCCCAACATGGATTTTTGTGGGCCTCATCATCTGGTTCGGCGTGAACGCCATGATGTCGAGCACCGCCGCCGGGCGCGCCGCACACGCGCTGATCAATTCATCCCACATGCTCTGGAAGGATTGAGGCGACCATGAGTGACGCGCATATCCTTCTTCTCGCCATTGCTGTTCCGGCGCTGACACCCGTCCTCATTGCGGGATTGAGCAACCGTCCGAACCTGCGCGACGGGGCGAGCGTTATCGCCTCGCTGGCGACCTTTGCCGCCGTCATCACCCTGCTCTGCAAGGTGATGGATGGAGCGCGACCCGCCATCTCGTTGCTCGAAATGATGCCCGGCCTCGTCATAGCCTTCGAGATCGAGCCGCTCGGCATGTTGTTCGCAACTGTCGCTTCCGGCCTCTGGATACCGACCGCGCTTTACTCCATCGGCTATATGCGCGGCGCGGGCGAGCAGAAGCAGACACGCTTCTATATCTGCTTTGCCATCGCCATTGCGGCCGCACTCGGCATTGCCTTCTCCGCCAATCTCTTCACGCTTTTCATCTTCTATGAAGCGCTGACTATCTCGACCTATCCGCTCGTCGCCCACAAGGAAACGCCGGAAGCAAAGCGCGGCGCTCGCACCTATCTCGCCATTCTGATGGCGACCTCGATTGTCTTCCTGCTGGTCGCGATCATCTGGACCTGGAACATCGCCGGCACCACGGATTTCCGCGCAGGCGGCATTCTTCAGGGCCGAATTGATCCCGTCTATGTGCCCTTCCTGCTGGCGCTCTTTGCCTTCGGTATCGGCAAGGCGGCGCTCATGCCATTCCATCGCTGGCTGCCCGCCGCGATGGTCGCCCCCACGCCGGTAAGCGCGCTGCTTCATGCCGTGGCCGTTGTGAAGGCGGGCGTCTTCACCATGCTGAAAGTAGGCACCTATATTTTCGGCGTCGGCTTCCTCGGCAAGACGGGCGCATCCGACTGGCTCATGTGGCTTGCCGCTGCCTCCATCCTCATCGCTTCCATCGTGGCGCTCACCAAGGATGACCTGAAGGCGCGGCTTGCCTATTCCACCGTCAGCCAGCTTTCCTACATCACGCTCGGCATGGCGCTCGCAACGCAGATGGGTGTCGTGGGCGGTGCCATGCACATCGCGACCCACGCCATGGGCAAGATCGCGCTCTTCATGTGCGCGGGCGCGATTTATGTCGCCGCACACAAAACGAAAGTAAGCGAGCTGGACGGGCTGGGGCGGCGCATGCCCGTCACTTTCATCTGCTTCACCATCGCCGCACTCAGCATCATCGGCCTGCCGCCCTTCGGTGGCGCGTGGAGCAAGTGGTATCTGATGATCGCCGCAGCCGATACGGACCACCTCATCATCATCGGCGTGCTTATGCTGAGTTCGCTGCTGAATGTCGCCTATTTGCTGCCGATCCCGGCCCGCGCTTTCTTCGCACCATCAAAACAGGGTGACGAAGACGCGATCCGCAAGGAAGCACCGCTCTTCTGCCTGCTGCCCATCTGTTTTGCGGCGCTTGGCTGCATCGCGCTCTTCTTCATCGTGGGCGGCTTCTACGAATATCTGTTGAGCATCCCCATTCTGCCGGAGAGCCTGCCATGACCGGCCTCACCTCAAAGCGCGCTGGCCGCTGGGCAACCTGGTTCCTCATCCTGTGCTGCGCCGCGCTGACGGCGCTGGACTTCACGCTGCATAAACATGGTGCCTTCGCGCTGGAAGACGGGCGGATTTTCTATGGCTGGTTCGGCCTGCTTGGCTCTGTCGCCCTTGTGATCGTGGCGCGCCTCGTCGCCCCGTTCCTGCGGCGGAACGAGGATTATTACGCGCCGCATGCCACCGCATCGGAAGAGCACCCGGAAAGTGATCTCGGTCGGGAGAAGGCCGATGCCTGAATTTCTGACACCCGCCCTTCCTTATATCACTGCGGCATTCCTCATCCCCTTCCTGCCGCAAGGCTGGCTGCGCAACATCTTCATGGCTGCCGCACCGCTTGCGGGCATTGCCATTTTCTGGGGCTTGATGCCTGGCCAGTACAATGCCTTCAACGTGATGGGCATGCAGATCGGCCTGATGCGGATAGATGCACTATCCACGCTTTTCGGCCTCGCCTTCTCGTTCGCCGCCTGCATCATCGCGCTATATGCCTGGCGCGTGCAGGACACGATCCAGCAGGTCGCAGCACTTCTTTATGCAGGCGCGGCCATCGGCGCGGTATTCGCGACAGACATCATCACCCTCTTCGTCTTCTGGGAAGGCACGGCGATTGCTTCCGTCTTTCTCATCTGGGCGCGGCGCACGGAAGGCTCCTTTGCAAGCGGCATGCGCTATCTGATCGTACAGGTCGGCTCCGGCGTCATCCTGCTTGCTGGCATCGTGCTGCACTACCGCGAGACAGGCAGTATCGCCTTCACCGCGATGGAGCTTGGCAGCCCGGCTACATGGATCATGCTCACCGCCATCGGCATCAAATGCGCCTTCCCGCTGCTCCACAACTGGATGCATGACGCCTATCCCTCGGCAACAATCACCGGCACGGTCATCCTCTCCGTCTTCACGACCAAACTTGCCGTCTATGCGCTGCTTCGCGGCTTTCCGGGAACGGAACTGCTCATCTATGTCGGTGTCGTAATGGCGCTGTTTCCGATCCTCTTTGCGCTGCTCGAAAACGACCTTCGCCGCCTGCTCACCTATTCGCTGAACAGCCAGCTTGGCTTCATGGTGGTCGGTGCGGGTATAGGCACGCCCCTCGCCATCAGCGGTGCGGCCGCCCATGCGGTCGCTTCGATCTTCTATCAGGGGCTTCTTTTCATGTGCGTCAGTGCCGTGCTTTACCGCACCGGTACGGCACGGGCGACAGCGCTTGGCGGGCTATACCGCACCATGCCGCTCACCACACTCTTCTGCCTCGTGGGTGGTGCCTCGATTGCGGCCTTCCCGTTCTTCTCGGGCTTCGTCTCCAAATCGCTGATCCTGAGTGCGACGGGTGAGGAGCAATATTTTTATGTCTGGCTCGCCCTGCTGCTCGCCTCTGCGGGTGCCTTCCTCCATTCGGGATTGCGGCTTCCCTATCTCGCCTTTTTCGGCGCGAATAGCAGTCTCCGCCCGAAGGAAGCGCCGCCCGGCATGCTCATCGCCATGGCGCTCACCGCGCTTCTTTGCGTCGGCATCGGGCTTTATCCCGCAGCACTTTACGATCTGCTGCCCTATGAACTCACCTATGAGCCTTACACCACGGCGCATATCATCACGCAGGTGCAACTCCTCGCCTTCGTGGCGCTCGGCTTCGCGCTCATGGTGAAGCGCGACCTGCTGGCGCCCCCGCAGCGCGGCATCCTGCTTGATTTCGACTGGACCTATCGCCGCCTCGCGCCTGCCATCCTGCGCCTTCTGAGCCACGTCATCGGCGGCACATGGCACTTTGGCGTGCGCCTCACGGAAAGGCGCGTGGCGAACCTGCTTTCCGGCATTTACCGCGCCCACGGGCCTCTCGGCCCGCTGGCCCGCACCTGGCCCACCGGCTCCATGGTGCTGTGGATTGCGGTTCTGCTAGGAATGACCCTCGTGCTGACCTACATTTAAGAGGCGGGCAGACAGAGCGGGAGGCTCTCCGATGGAAATATCCGGCGAACGGAAGATTCAGGCGTCACGAGAAGAAGTCTGGACGGCCCTGAATGACCCGGATGTTCTCCGTCAAGCCATTCCGGGCGCGGAATCTGTCGTACAGACCGCCGATACCGAGTTCGAGGTAACGGCAAGCGCCGCAGCCGGTCCCGTCAGCGGCCGATTCCTCGGCAAGGTGAGGTTCACAGACATCGATGCGCCAGATGGCTGGACAGTGAATGTCGAAACCGATGGCGGCCCGGCGGGCTTCGCCAGAGGCACGGCCCGGATCACTCTCAAGGAAATCCCCGAGGGAACGCTGCTTTCCTATAGCATCGAAGCGCAGATGGGCGGCAAGCTCGCGCAGATCGGTCAGCGCCCAATCGAAGATGCGACAACGGCCAAGACCGAAGCCTTCTTCGCAAATATCGCGCAGCTCGTTACCAGCGCGGGTACTGGCACAGACGCAGAGCTGCCCGAAATCGTCGAGGAGATGAGCGGCGGCATCCCCGTCAAATCCCCTGACAGCGATCCCATTTCACCAACAGGCGTCCCGCTTTTGCCGGATGAAGAAGCAGGTTTC
>ENA-UOVV01001400-UOVV01001400.1-compost-metagenome-genome-assembly--contig:-NODE-1400-length-17924-cov-110.271979_pt1 | contig 17924 bp, 10 predicted proteins | sample MGYA00238155_ERZ761577 | MGnify/ENA primary metagenome ERZ761577 (study PRJEB28898, sample SAMN06268775) | compost metagenome | isolation source: Emeryville, CA | place: USA:Emeryville, CA | collected...
GTCACGCTGCTCAACATATACGGTTCGATCAACGCCACGCGTTTCTCCTTCACCGCCGCCATGAATTTATACGGCGGCAAATCGCGATACGGCGCGACCGCCGCGTCGACCGACTTGCCCGCCAGCACCACTTTCTCGATCGGCCACGTCAGCATCTTCTCGTTCGGCGGCGCCTGATGCCCGCGCAACCCGCCCAGCGTCGCCGTCAGATTGATCGCCCCGGCGTGATCGCACAGATCCTGAAACGTCGTCTCCGCCCCGCCGATCACGCCGTAGGTCGACGGCGCGATCACGCGCACCGGTCGCACCTTCTTCATCTTCTCCTTCAACGTATCCACGCGCCCGCGACACTCCGCGATCACCGCCTCCGCCTTCCGCTCCGCCTGCGGTCCCAGCTCCTTCGCGAGCAGCCGGAGATTCGCATACGCGTCCTCCAGGCTGCTGTAGCGATCGAACACGATCGTCCTCACCCCCGCGCGCCGAATCTGCTCCACCAACTCAGCGCGACTGTAATCCGCAAACAGCACCAGCGTCGGCTCGTGCTTCAGAATCCCTTCCGAATCGCCGCGCGAAATCTCCGGATACTTCACCGCCTCGCGCGCCACCGCCGAATACAGCGGCTCCCGCGCGAGATGACTCAACGCCGCGATCTGCTCCGGCTCCGCCACAGCCAGCAACAGTTCATCGCCGCCGACGAACTGCGACACGACGCGCACCGGCTCCTTCGCCCGCACCACCAGCGCGGCAAGCCCGACCAGAAGGAAGCAAAGTGCTCGTCGCATGTCGTCGCTCAGAACCGCCACTCGATGCCCGCAAACGCGCCCACCGGCAAGGCCGCGTATCCGCGCACGTCATCATACTTCTCATCCAACGCGTTCTCCACGCGCGCCTGCACGCTCAAGCCGTTCGCCCACGCATAGCTCGTGAACACGCGCACGGTCGTGTAGTCCTCGAAATCTCCCACCGTCTCCGTTCGATCGGCCACGCCGCGCACACCCGCGCCGACCACCCAGCCTTTCACCGGCTCGATCCGCACCTCGATCGTTCCACTGTGACGCGGCCGCCGAATCAACCGCGCCCCCGTCGTGTCGTTGTGCGCTTCGAGATACGTGTAACCCGCGCGCACGCCCGCCAACCGCCCCAAACGCACGTCCGCCGCCACTTCCACGCCTTCCGTTGTCGCATGCGCGACATTCTCGATCCGCCCTTGAAAGGTCGTGAAATCGACCGTCGTCCACTCGAACAGGTTGTCGTATCGATTCCGAAAATACGTCGCGCTCAACGTGGCCCGTCCGCCCGCGATCGTTTGATCGATGCCCACATCCCACCCGCGCGACTCTTCCGGCTTCAAATCCGGATTCGGCAACTGTCCCCACGCCGGCACCCCGTAACGGTCGTCCGATCCCGGCCCGCCAAATCCCGTCCCATACGTCGCCCGCAGTTTCGTGTTCTCCGCCACGCGCCACGCCGCGCCCGCCCGCCACGTCGTCGTGTCGCCCACCGACTCGAAATCGTCATACCGCACGCCGCCGTTCAGCGTCACCGTGCTCGTCGGCCTGAACGTGCCCGACACATAGCCCGCCGACACATCGTCCGACGTCCGCGCTCCATCGATGATGTAACGCGACTTCTCCCACGTCGCTCCCGCCACCACCTCCGCCTGCGCGCTCGCCGTCCACGTGTTCTGCCAGTCGAGAATCTCCCTCCGGTTGCGCAGCGACGAATCCATTCCCCACGGGCTGCCGGAACGATCCGTCCAATCGTAATTGCGCCGATGCACCGCCGCCGTCAGCCGCGACTTCAGGGTCTCCGTCACGTTCGCTTCCGCGTAGATCGTGCCGAGATAGTTGTCCGTCGCCGTCAGCCCCGGCGCCGCGAAGAACCGCGATCCCGTCTGCTCCGCCTTGCCATTCTGCCCGCGAAACGTCGCTCCGAGCGTCAACTGCGATGTCGCCAAAACTTCGATACGCGTCGAATAGCTCCACTGTTCGAAGCCGTTGTCCGGCTCGTCATTGTCCGTTTCGAAACGCGCCACCGACGCACTGTAGCGCAACATGCCTTCGCCGCCCTCGACCGCCGCCGATCCGCCCAACGTCCCGAAACTTCCCGCCGTCGCCGACACCACGCCCGACGGCGCTCCTTCGCCTCGCGCGGTTTCCAGCACGATCACCCCGCCCATCGCCGAGCTGCCGTAGAGCGTGCTCTGCGGCCCGCGCAACACTTCGATCCGCTCGAGGCCCGCCAGATCCGCGCCGCCGAGAAAATTGTAATACAACGCCGCGCGATCGCTCATCCGCACGCCATCGACCATGAACAGCGTCTGATCCGAATTCGCCCCGCGCAACAGCACCGACGTCAGTCCGCCCGTCGGTCCCGTGCTCGAAATGATCACGCCCGGCTCATGCGCCAGCGCCGTCCGCACGTCGACGATCTGTTCGAGCGCCAGCGTCGGCAGCGACACCACGCTCACCGCGCTCGGCGTCGACCGCAGCTCCTGCGGTGTCCGCGTCGCGGATACGGTGTAGCGCTCGAGTTCGATCGTTTCGGAATCGCTCGGCCGCGCCGCGATGGTTCGCGTTTGCGCGGACGCAACGAGCGCGCCGCTCCAGGCGGCGACGAGGATGAGAACAAGGCGCGCCAAACGCGCCGCAGGTTTGATAGGGCTCACGGGATTTCTGCTGGTCCAACAAGGCAAGAGCAGAACCCGCCGCCGTTTCCGGGGAATGGTCGCCACTCTCACGCTTCATTTTTGCGATGAAGTTTTCGCGACCGATGCGCGCAATCGCACCGGACGCGTGAGCACGTCTGGACGGATGTTCGGACTCCGCATGTCTCGCCGGCTCCTCGCCGGACTCCTCCTCCGCTCGCCTTCACCCGCGACCGAAATCGCGAACTGGCTTTCCCGCGCGTCACCGCACGGCGTGGACTTGGTTCTGATGCGTTACCGCAGCGCAACTGTGGCCGGTTCTCACGGCCTTTCCCGCTGCCTGACGTGTTGATCGGAAAGAACCGGAAAAGAGCAGAGCCCGCCTTCGCGGTCTGCAACCCGTTTCCGTGGTCACCTGTTGACCACGAACGCGCGTTTCTTGTCAAATCTTCATATCTGAATTTTCAGATATGTCGCTTGCCACAACGCGTTCATCGTCCCACGTTCCGCCTCATGCCCGGTGACTTTCCTCTTCCGCCCTCCGAATCCGTCTTCACCGACGCCGAGCGCGCCCTCCGCGGCACGCTCGCCGAACGCGTCGTGGTCCTCGACGGCGCCATGGGCACCACCCTCCGCACCTACAACCTCACCGAGGAACAGGTCCGCGGCGACCGTTTCAAATCCGCCCCGAAGGACCTGAAGAACAACGGCGACATCTACTCGCTCACCCGCCCCGCCGAGATCGGCGACATCCACCGCCGCTTCCTCGAAGCCGGCGCCGATATCATCGAAACGAATACGTTTTCCGCCACCGCCATCGGCCAGAGCGAATTCTTCCTCGAAGACCCGCGCGAAAAAGGCGGCCGCAAAGATCCCGCGTTCTACCAACAAGTCCTCGAAGACAAGTTCCTCGAGGAGCTCGCGCACGACATCAACGTCCACTCCGCCCGCCTCGCGCGCGAATGGGCCGATCGCATCGCCAACGCCACCGGTCGCCGCCGCTACGTCGCCGGCGCCATCGGTCCGCTGACCGTCTCGCTTTCCGTTTCGCCCGACGCCGACGACGCCGGTTTCCGCGTCATCACGTTCGACCAGGTCAAAGCCGACTACCGCCGCCAGGTCCGCTCGCTCATCGCCGGCGGCGTCGATCTCCTGCTCGTCGAAACCATCTTCGATTCCCTCAACGCCAAGGCCGCGCTCGTCGCCATCCAGGAGGTCTTCGCCGAAGACAACATCCGCCGCCCGATCATGATCTCCGCCGCCGTCGGCCGCGGCGGCGAAACCATGATCTCCGCGCAAACCGTCGGCGCGTTCTGGAACGCCGTCCGCCACACGCACCCGCTCGCCGTCGGCCTCAACTGCTCCATCGGCCCCGATCTCATGCGGCCGTTCCTGGCCGAACTCGCCGGCAAGGCCGACACCTTCATCTCCTGCTATCCCAACGCCGGCCTGCCCAATCCGCTTTCGCCGACCGGTTTCGATCTCGCCCCCGCCGACATGGCGCGCCACATGGGCGAATTCGCCGACAGCCATCTTTGCAACATCGCCGGCGGCTGCTGCGGCAACACGCCCGAACACATCGCCGCGATCGCCCAAGCCGTCGCGCCGAAACCCGCCCGCTCGCTCACGATCGTCAAACCCGAGCTCGCCCTCTCCGGCTCGCTGCCGTTCACGCCGCAGCCCGGCACGTTCATCATGGTCGGCGAACGCACCAACGTCGCCGGCTCCCCGAAGTTCGCGAAGCTCATCAAGGAGGGAAAATTCGAGGACGCCGTTGCCATCGCCCGCCAGCAGGTCGAAAACGGCGCCAACGTCATCGATGTGTGCATGGACGAAGGCATGATCGACGGCGTCGCCGCGATGCACCGCTTCCTCCAGCTCCTCGCCAGCGAACCCGAGGTCGCGAAGGTCCCCGTGATGGTCGACTCCTCCAAATGGGAGGTCATCGAAACCGGCCTGAAATGCCTCCAGGGCAAAGGCATCGTCAACTCCATCTCCCTCAAGGAGGGCGAAGAGAAATTCCTCGAACAGGCCCGCATCATCCGCCGCTACGGCGCCGCCGTCGTCGTGATGGCTTTCGACGAAAACGGCCAGGCCGCCACCTTCGCCGACAAGATCCGCATCGCCGAACGCGCCTACCGTCTCCTCGTCGACCGCGTCCAGTTTCCGCCCGAGGACATCATCTTCGATCCCAACATCCTCACCGTCGGCACCGGCATCGAGGAGCACAACAACTACGCCGTCGATTTCATCGAGGCCACGCGCTGGATTAAACAAAACCTCCCGCACGCCAAGGTCAGCGGCGGCGTCTCCAACATTTCCTTCAGCTTCCGCGGCAACAATCCCGTCCGCGAAGCGATGCACGCCGCGTTCCTCTACCACGCGATCCGCGCCGGCCTCGACATGGGCATCGTCAACCCGGGCATGCTCGAGGTCTACGAAGAGGTCCCGAAGGATCTTCTCGAACTCGTCGAAGACGTCCTCCTCAACCGCCGCCCCGACGCCACCGAGCGGCTCACCGCCTTCGCCGACGCGCTCAAGGAGCGCGCCGGCTCCGGCATCTCAAATTCCAAATCTCAAATCTCGGATTCCGGCTGGCGCAGCCAGTCGGTGGAAGAGCGTCTTTCCCACGCGCTCGTGAAGGGCATCGACACCTTCATCGAAGCCGACACCGAGGAAGCCCGCCAAAAATACGGCAAGCCTCTCTCCATCATCGAAGGCCCGCTCATGGACGGCATGCGCGTCGTCGGCGACCTCTTCGGCGCCGGAAAGATGTTTCTCCCGCAGGTGGTGAAATCCGCCCGCGTGATGAAAAAAGCCGTCGCCTACCTCCAGCCTTACATGGAGCAGGAAAAGCTCTTGGCTCTCAGCTCTGGGCTCTCAGCCGCACAATCCGCCGGGCGGATTGTGCTGGCGACCGTCAAAGGCGACGTCCACGACATCGGCAAGAACATCGTCGGCGTCGTCCTCGCTTGTAACAACTACGAGGTGATCGATCTCGGCGTGATGGTCCCGTGCGAAAAAATCCTCGCCACCGCCCGCGAGAAAAACGCCGACGTCATCGGCCTCTCCGGCCTGATCACGCCTTCGCTCGACGAGATGGTTCACGTCGCGAAGGAGATGGAACGCACCGGCTTGAAGCTCCCGCTTCTCATCGGCGGCGCCACCACCTCCGCCGCGCACACCGCCGTCAAAATCGCGCCTCACTACTCCGATCCCGTCATTCACGTCCTCGACGCCTCGCGCGTCATCGGCGTCGTTTCAAAACTCCTCAGCCCCGACAACAAAGCCGCCTACGTCGCCGAAATCCGCGCCACGCAGGAACGCCAACGCACCGACTTCGCCAATCGCCAAACCGCCCGCCCACTCCTCTCCCTCGCCGAGTCGCGTGCGCGCAAACCCACCTTCAACTGGCCCGAAATCGACATCCCCCGCCCCGCCTTCCTCGGCACCCGCGTGTTCTCCAGCGATCAGCGTTCAGCGGTCAGCGATCAGCCTGCTGCTCTGGGCTCTGGGCTCTGGACTCTCAGCTTCGATGAACTCGTAGAGTTCATCGACTGGGGCCCCTTCTTCTCCGCCTGGGAACTCCACGGCCGGTATCCACAAATCTTGGACGACGCCGTCGTCGGCGCCGAGGCGAAGAAACTCTTCGCCGACGCCCAAAAACTCCTCGCCCGCATCGTCGACGAAAAGCTCTTCACCGCCCGCGCGGTCATCGGCTTCTGGCCCGCCAACTCGGTCGGCGACGACATCGAGATCTACGCCGACGAATCCCGTTCGCGCGTCCTCACCACTTTCCACCAACTCCGCCAGCAGCTCGACAAACCCGCCGGCCAGTTCAACCACTGCCTCGCCGACTACATCGCGCCGAAGGACAGCGGTCGCATCGACTACCTCGGCGGCTTCGCGGTCACCGCCGGCCACGGCGTCGAGCAACTCGTCGCCGAATTCAAGAAAGCCAACGACGACTACTCCGCGATCATGGCCCAGGCCCTCGGCGATCGTCTCGCCGAAGCGCTCGCCGAGCTCATGCACAAACGCGCCCGCGATTTCTGCGGCTTCGGCGAAACCGAAAACCTTTCGATGGAGGACATCATCCGCGAGCGCTACCGCGGCATCCGCCCCGCGCCCGGCTATCCCGCCTGCCCGGATCACACCGAGAAACCGATCCTCTTCGATCTCCTCAACGCCACCGCCGCCACCGGCATTTCGCTCACCGAAAGTTGCGCGATGACCCCCGCCTCGTCCGTCAGCGGGTGGTATTTCAACCACCCCGATTCGAAATACTTCGGCGTCGGCAAAATCAGCCGCGACCAGGTCGCCGACTACGCCGCCCGCAAAGGCCAGACCGTCGCCGAAACCGAACGCTGGCTCTCTCCCTACCTCGACTACAACCCGTAACCGTGGGAGGGGCTTTACGCCCCGACCCACCGCCATCCGGAGCGGAACGCGTGAGCGTTTCGCCACCTTCCACCGCGCCCGCGCGTTACACCGTGATCGAATCGAAAACCACCACCTTGCTCCACAGGTGCGAACAATCCTCCACGAACTTCTGGTGGATCGGATGCACCTGATACGCGTTCTGCCCTTCCACATCGTCGAACATCAGCAACTCCGACGCGCTGTAGCTATTGTCCACCACCTCGCGCTTCTCCGTGCTCGCCGGCACGCCCACATGAATCGCGCGCACCGTCTCGATCTTCGCGAGCGTGCGGATCCCCGCGAGCAGCTTTTCCAGATCCTCCTTCGAATCCGGATTCTTCAACCAAAAGAAAACGTGGTGGGCGAGTTTAGGCATGTTCACGTTCGCGCCTGACGAACCGGACACCGCCGCAGATGCAGCGGCAGCGACTCCAAGCGAGGCGGTGGTGGCGATGAATTGGCGGCGGGTTTGTGAGTTCATGGGACGGAGGAAAACAATGCGCCCGAAGCTTCCCGCCGCTCCCGCCCTCGTCGAGCCGGAATCACGTCACTCCGCGCCCGAAAATAATCGTTCTCTTTCTCTTTCTCGTTCTCTCCCTTCGCCCCTTCCGCCTACTTCCCCATCGTCACCGTCACCGACCGCGCCTGCTTCGTCAGTGCCACCGTCGCCAGCGCCTCACCGACCCGCACCTCATGCGTCCCCAAAAACGCGGGCACTTCACAACGTCCGTTCGCATCCGCTTTCCCCTCCCAACGCGTCCACCACTCGCCCCACACCAGATCGCGATACGCCTTCGCCGCAGGCGTCGGCGTCCAATCGCGTTTGAACAGCGACGACTGCGGAATCCAGTTCGCGCCTTCCCAGAATCCCCACATCAAAACGCCCTCCACCGCCGGGTGCGCGAAGCAGATCCGATAAAAATCCGCCAGCTCCCGCGCCTTCGCCTTCTCTTCCTCCGCCGTGATCGGCATCTCCCGCTTTTCGTAGTATTTCGACCGCTGCCCTGGAACGTTGAACTCCGTCACCCGGATCGGCAGCCCGAACTTCGCCAGCTCGTCCAACGCCCGCTGCAGCTCTCCGCGATCGAACGTCTCCGCGTGCAAATGCCCCTGCACGCCGATCCCGTCGAACGGCACCTCCATCGCGCGCAACGCCTCGATGTGCTTCACATACGCATCGAGCTTCCTCCCCGTCGTGATGTCATAGTCGTTTAGATACAGCTTCGCCCCCGGATCCTGCGCCTTCACCCAGCGTGCCATGTCGAGTGTGATCCGCTCACCCAGCCGCTCCGCGAAATAATTCCCGTGGATCATCTCGTTGTTGAGATCGTATTCCGCGAACCGCCCGCGATAACGGCGACCCACGTCGCGCGCCCGCGCCTCGAGCGTTTTCCGCAGCTCCACATCGTCGAGTTCCTTCAACCACCCCGGCACGAACTTCTCGATGCCCCAATAGATGTTGTGCCCGCGCAGCGGAATCCCCTGCGCGTCCGTCCACGCCAGCATCGCATCGACCACCGCGTGGTTCACCGGTCCCGCCTCCGGCTGCATCGACAGCCACTTCAACGCATTCTCCGTCACCGCCGAATTGAAGTTCTCCCGAAACACCGCGAGATACCGCTCGCGATCCGCTTCCGGCATGCGGCCGTCAAACGCCTGATTCGCCAGCGCCGCGCCAAACCAGAACGCGTGCCGCACCTGCTCCACCTTCACCGTCGCCCCCGGCTTCGTCTCCACGACGATCATCCCCATCCGGTTCCGCCGTATCGCTTCGTTCAACTCGTCCTCACTCGGCGCCTCCGCCGCCTGCACCGCCACCGCTCCCGCCGCCATCCCCAAGATCGCGCGCATCGTCTTCATAACCAAGACCGACGCACGCCCTCCTCCCCGGTTCCACTCCTTTCCGCTTCTATTCGAGCTGGAGGCGCGGTGCCCTCACCGCGCTAATACCCCGCCCACCTTACACCTCCACCTTCGCCATCGTCGCCACCGCGATCGCGAACAACCCGATCATCACCACCGCGCACGCCAGCCGCGCCGCGGTCGAAATCACAAACCCCGTCGCCGCGCCCACACCCGCCTTCAACGTCTCCCGCCCCGACTTCTTCGCGACCCACTTCTCCGCCGCCATCGCGCCAAACACCGTTCCCAGAATCAACGCCGGCACCGAGAAAAACATCCCCACCAGCGCCCCGCCGCTCGCGCCCGCCATCCCCCACTTCGTCCCGCCAAACAATTTCGTTCCCAGCAACACGCCCCCCAAGTCCGCGATCACCGAAAACAACCAGAACACCCCGATCCACACCACCGTGGTCCACGACAGATCTTCCGGGAGGATCAGCTTGTGCACCACCGCAGCGATCAGGATCAGCGTCGTCCCCGGCAGCAACGGCACGATGACGCCGACAAATCCCACCAGCATCAGCACCACCGTCAAAAACCAGGTCGCCACTTCGAGCATGCGCCCAAGACACGCCTCCCGCCCCCAAAGTTGCGAGCCAATCCCGCCCCTCTCCGCCCTCAGCTTTCAGGTTTCAGCGTTTCTCCCCCTCCGTGCCCTTGTCGCTCAGACACTAATTCCCCGTCCTGCTCTGGGCTCTAGACTCTGGGCTCTGGGCTCCACCCCCTAGGCCTTCCACTTCAGGCCCCCCTTCCCTCAGCCTTCCCAAAATTCTCAGTTTACAAGCCCATCTGACCGCCTACGTTCACCGCCTCGTCGTCGCCCGGATGGCGGAATTGGCAGACGCAACGGACTCAAAATCCGTCGCCCCTTAAAGGCGTGTGGGTTCGAGACCCTCTCCGGGCACCACTCTCTCACCGACGAACTCGCTCTCGCACCCGTGGCGCCGATGTTCGGCCACGGCGGACTAAGCCAAATCGAAGACGACGAAGCGGAAGAAACCGGCACCGCGCCATCTTCGCTTTCAGCCTTTCAGCTCCACCGCATTTCCGCTTTTACTCCGCCGTGGATCCATCGCTTCGCTCGACCAGCGCCGTTCATCGCTTCCGCAGCACCGAACCTCGTCAACCGCTGCACCCGCGCGAAAAACTCCTGCTCGGGATCATCGTCGCTCATCTAAGCTTTTTGCCATGGGCATTGGGAACGGCCCCTCTCTGGGCCCAGCTCATCAGCTTAGCGTTCGCTTTTCTCGGATTCATCGTAGCACTCTCCCCGCGGTATTACACCTCGGAGCTTGCTGGTGGTCCGCCCTTCAGTCTCCTGACTTGGCCAAAGCTCCTTCGTTTCCCGTTATTCTGGGTCGGGCTCGCACTGTTCGCATATATAGCTCTCCAAGGATTCAATCCCGCTTGGGAATACATCGAGCGGGATCGCCTTTGGTGGATGCAGCAAATTCCTCACATTGATTGGTTGCCGCAAGGCACCCGCAATCCGTTCCGTTTGGGAGGACCTTGGCGCCTCCTTCTCATCTACGCTTCAGCATGGTTGGTGGTGTGCTCGATTTGGGTAGGATTTACCCGGCGTCGAACGCTCCGCTATCTCCTCGTGGCGCTGATTTCCAACGGCGTGCTTTTTACGGCATTTGCGTTGCTACAACGCCTGACCGACGCGAAACAGATTTACTGGTCGTGGACATCTCCGAATGCGTCTTTTTTCGGAAGCTTCATCTACAAGAATCACGCGGGGGCCTACCTCCTTTTGATTTTGGGAGCAACCTGTGCGCTGGCAGCTTGGCACTACGTTCGCGGCCGGCGGAAGCTCGAGAAATCTACCCCCGTAGGAGTCCTCGTGTTCTTCGCGACAATCTTGGCGGTGGCGATTTATGTCAGCTACGCGCGGGGCGCCACCTTGTTCGCGGCCCTTTTCCTCGCTTTCGCCGCAGGTGTCGCACTCGTTCTGCACTGGCGGCAACCGGCCGAACTTCGCAAGCCGTTCGTCGGCGTCGTATTTCTCCTTGGGCTGGGTGCATTCCTATACGTGGGGGCTGACTCGCTCTCTGCGGAGCGTGCCTGGCGCCGCCTTCAACGCATTGCTGACGCCAGCGATGTTACGATCGGGTCCCGCCAAGCCGCTGCACGGGCCGCTTTCGACATGTTCAAAGACAACTGGGCTTGGGGCACCGGTGCCGGCAGCTTCCGCTTCCTTTTCCCCGCCTATCAGCAAAATTACCCTGAGATTTTCGAAGCGAGAAAACACCGTCAGTTCTGGGATTTCGCCCACAACGACATCATCCAAATACCCGCGGAACTCGGCGCCTTCGGTATCGCGGTGATTGCCTTCGGGTTCTGCTTCTGGCTGTGGAGGCTGCTCAGCGTGAAGTTCATCCGCTCGCCGTTGAGCGTCCTCCTCGTCGGCTGCGCGGTTGTCTTGGTCGCGCATTCGTGGACCGACTTTCTCTTCTACAATCCCGCCATTCTCATCACTTGGTGCAGCCTCTGGCCCATCGCTGCCTTGTGGCCGGCTCTTGAAGAGCGGCGGCGATGACGGCGGCACACGCCCGCAGTGCGCGCATCGCGGCTGGCCTCCTGCTACTCCAAGTGAGGCGTGTATTCCTGAACAAATTGCTTCAACTGCAATTTGATCTCCGGCGGCTCTAGCTCGTGGAGTTTGGTTTCAAGCTCCGCCACGGCGGTCGTCGCCGCACCGAGATCCGCAGCCTCTTTCCTCACAAAACGCATGATTTTCGGATGCGCGGTGGGCTGGTGATCTTCGTCCCGGTGCTGAAGCTCCTCGAACAACTTTTCGCCCGGTTTCAAGCCTGTGAACCGTATTTCGATGTCTTCGCCCGGCTTATAGCCGCTGAGTTCGATCATCTGTCGGGCCAAATCGACGATCTTCACCGGCTGCCCCATATCGAGCACGAAGATCTCGCCACCGCGCCCTAGCACGCTGCTTTGCAACACGAGCCCGACAGCCTCCGGGATCGTCATGAAATAACGCGTCACCTCTGGATGAGTGACACTCACCGGCCCGCCCATCGCGATCTGGCGCTTGAAGATCGGAATCACACTGCCTGACGAGCCGAGAACATTGCCGAATCGCACGGCCACAAACCGCGTTTTCGGATGATCCGCCTGTATCGCCTGCAATTGAATTTCCGCGAGGCGCTTCGTTGCACCCATGACGCTGGTCGGATTGATCGCCTTGTCGGTGGAAATGAACACGAACTCGCTGACTCCGAAATGTCCCGCCAACTGAGCGAGCAAACGCGTCCCCATCACGTTGTTTCGAAACGCCTCGGCAGGCTGCCGCTCCATCAAGTAAACGTGTTTGTGAGCCGCCGCGTGAAACACCACCTCGGGTCGATAGCGCGAGTAGATGAACTCCATCCGCGGCCGGTCGAGGATGTCCGCCACCAGCGGCAGCGCGACGGCACCAACACCCATTTCATTCAGCTCCTGCTCGATGAGGAACAACGCCGCCTCCGACTGCTCCACCATCAGCAGACGCTTGGGATTGAAATGCGCGATTTGCCGGCACAGCTCGCTTCCGATGCTGCCACCCGCTCCCGTCACCATGATGCATTTGCCGGCGATCAGATTGCGAATGGCCTCGTTATCGAGGTTCACCGGTTCGCGTCCGAGCAAGTCCTGCACCTCGACCGGACGAAGCCGGCTCGCCCGCACCTTCCCCGACGCGAGTTCGTCGATGCCGGGAAGCGTCTCCACCTTGAGCCCACGACGCTTCATCAATAGCACAACCTCCCGCACGCGTCGCGCCGGAGCGGTCGGCATCGCAATAACCACTTTCGTGATCGCGGGCGGGGGATCCATGCTGGCGATTGATTCGGGCGGTCCGACGACCGGCACCCCGTGCACGCGTTTGCCATGCTTCCGGGTATCATCGTCGAAGAAGAACACGGGTTTGAACCCTCGCGAAGGTTGCGTGACGAATTCCTTCGCAAGCGACGCGCCTGCATCGCCCGCCCCCACGATTGCAATCCGCTCCTGCGGAACCTGATCGCTCCCGCGCAGCATGGAGAAACGTTCGCGATAGATGCGCGCACCCAGTCGCACCGAACAAAGTCCGCCGATACTGAGAAAATAATCGACCAGCAGAACGCCGCGAGGCGGAGCGAGATCTGCGGATCCAAGTGAGCGCGCCGCAAACAACAACCCGCTCGCCGTCGTCATCGCCCAGATCACGCGTAGCAGATCGGGAAGACTGAAATATCGCATCACGCTGCCGAATTGGCGGACGAAAATCAGCGCACCGATCTTCAGTCCCACGACCCCCCAGACTAGCCTCAAACGTTCGTTCTGAAATGCAGGCGGAACGACGAAATCGAAACGAATCTCATACGAGAGCCCGAATGCGATCCAGAGCACCGAGGCGTAAACGAACGCCAAAAACAGGGAATTTCGATTGCGAGCGAGATTGAACATTTGGTCCTACTTTCCCGCTCCCACCGGAGACGACTCGGCTCCCCTGAACTCAGGCATGGTCGCATCCCCCGGAGCACTCACGCCGTCGCGACGAAGCACAATCGCAAACGTCCGCCCAAGGATTTGTAAATCGAGCCAAAAGCTGCGGCGTTCCACATAGCGAACATCGAGCGCGAACTTCTGCTCCCAGCTTAGCGCATTTCTTCCCTCCACCTGCGCCAAGCCGGTCAATCCCGGTCTGACTTCGTGACGACGCGCCTGCTCCGGCGTGTAGCGCGAAAGATACTGCACGAGCAAGGGCCGCGGCCCTACCAGACTCATATCCCCACGAAGCACATTCCAGATTTCGGGGAGTTCATCCAGCGATGTGGCGCGCAGCCACCGGCCAAAGCGGGTCAGCCGCTCGGCGTCCGGCAGCAGCCGACCATTGGCGTCGCGCGCGTCCTTCATGGAGCGAAATTTCACCAGTTCAAAGATCCTTCCGTGCAACCCCGGGCGCCGCTGGCGAAAGAGCACCGGCGATCCGAGTTGAACCCGCACGAGAATCGCGACCACCGCCATCAGCGGCCCCCACAACGGCGCCGTCAGCACCACCACACCGATGTCGAACGCACGCTTCAGCATACCGCACCGATCTTCTCTTGGCGCGCGCAGCGCCGCACCACGTCGATGACCCGCTCCTGGTCTTCACGACTCAAGCTCGATCCCGACGGCAAACACAGACCTCGCTCGAAAAGATCCTCACCCACCATCCCGCCGTAGCATTCACATCCGGCAAACACCGGCTGAAGATGCATCGGTTTCCAAACCGGTCGGGCTTCGATGTTTTCCGCCGCGAGCGCGACTCGCACCTGCTCCCGATCCGCACCGAATGCCTCCGGCGTGATCAACACGCACGTCAACCAGCGCGTCGACCGGCTATACGCCGCTTCCGGCATGAACTCGATCCCCGGCATTCCTCCGAGTTGCTCTCGATAGATTTCGAAGATCCGTCGCCTCGCGTCCACCCGCTGATCCAACACCTGCAACTGCCCTCGCCCGATTCCGGCGAGAACATTGCTCAGCCGGTAATTGAACCCGATCTGCGAGTGTTCGTAATGCGGCGCCGGGTCGCGAGCCTGCGTCGACAGAAATCGCGCCTGATCGGCGATCTTGGCCTCATTGGTCACCAGCATCCCACCTCCCGAGGTCGTGATAATCTTGTTCCCGTTAAAGGAAAAGAAGCCCGTCCATCCTCGTGTCCCAGGCGAAATTGGTCCGCCGCTTCCGAGATAACGCGCTCCAAGCGCTTCCGCCGCATCCTCAATGAGCGGCACCTGATATTCCCCGCAAAGCTCTACAATGCGGTCCAAGTTTGCGCACTGGCCATACAGATGCACCGCCACAACCGCTTTCGGCAAGCGCCCCTTCTTTGCCCGATCTCGCAACGCTTCTGCCAAAAGCTCCGTATCGATATTCCAGCTCGTCCTGTCACTGTCGATGAACACCGGCGCCGCCCCTTCGTAAATGATCGGGTTCGCACTAGCCGCGAAAGTCAGATCCGAGCAAAATACTTCATCCCCCCTCCCCACGCCCAGCATCCGCAAGCTGAGATGCAGCGCCGCTGTTCCCGACGATAGCGCCACCGCATGTCGCACTCCTACCTTTTGTGCAAACTCCTGCTCAAATGCATCCACATGCGGTCCCACCGGCGCAATCCAGTTCGTGGCAAACGCCTCCCGCACGAGCGCGAACTCCGCGTCGCCAAGATGCGGTGGTGAGAGGTAAATGCGGTCGGAGCACATGCTATGTGGGGGTTTTTCCTAGCCCTCCTTGGGGATTGCAAGCACCACGCGAATGCGATCCCGCTCTGCCCAGTCGCTCAACGGTTTGCCAAGCATGAAGTGGAGGGCCGCCCCGCTAGATCACTGCCCGAGGCTATTGAAACACAGCAGCTCGATGCCCGACGCTTCGGCCCAATCGCCATCCTGTTGATTTTGGACGCGCACGCCGATGGCCACCCACTCCGCGCCCTCCGGACACGATTCCACCAACTGAAACGTCCCCCACTCCGGCCATTCTCCTTCAGGTAACTGCACGGTCTTTATTCCCATTCTCTGTCGCTTCGCATCCATCCAACCGAAGAGGAGGTTGACCACGCCGCTTGGCGACACCCGCCCTCGCAGCCTCACCCGGGCAAGATACCAAGCCGATACGGATGCAACGTTCCACTGATACACCGATGTTTCTTTGTTTCCGACGAATCGTAGCACCTTGCCGCCTGCGGCATCCGTGACCAACTCGGTCCGCTGCCATTGGGCCGGCTCGACGTAGCTCACCCAACTTTCCGGCAGCGCGACGCCGTAACGTAGCCCGGCAATTGTGCGCGCGGGACGAATATTCCCTTCCATCGCCGCTTCCCGCAGCACCGCGACGCCTCCCTTTTGTTCGTCCGCCAACCGCGCGTTCGTCCAAGCACTCCTGATCGCTTCACCCGCTCCTTCCGCCTGTTTGCGCGCCACTTCTTCCATTCCTTCGCTCTGCGCGATCTGCATGGCCACGCGCAACGCGCTGCTCAGCGGGTCATGGCGCAAATAATCCTCCCAATTGAAGGGCGCGACCGCGAGCGGCTGCCGCTCCTGCAGCACCTTTGTATAGCGTATAAATTCGGCCCGCCGCTCTACAAAGAGCTGCGCCTCTGCCAGAATTTGCTGCCACGAATTGGCCTTCAGCATGCTGCGAACGAGAGCCTCACGCGCCTCCTGCATCCCGACGAACCGCTCGGTTACGCCAAACGCCGCGCTCACCAGCTCCACACGCGCGCGTTCCGCCGGTCGGCGCGCGCTACGTCGCGCCTGCTCCAATAAAACGCGCAATCGCTCGCAGACCACCGTCGGAAAGAGCGTCGCCTGCGATTCATTGCGAAAATGTTTTAGCCAATATGCTCTTCCGCGCTGCGTCATCCACTGATGCTCACAGAGCTCGAAAAACCGTCGCATGACCGGCGCCGCGGCGCCGAAACTCGCTGTATAATACTGCTCAAGCAACCCCTCCGGCGACTGCTCCGGATCCAGCAAGCATTGGGCAACCAGCCACGGCATCGGGCCGTCGAGCCCCCAATTGGGATACACTTCCGCGTAGTAGTCCGTGAACCCCACGCGCCGTGCATGCCGCAGATGCTCCGCCATCAGCTTCGTGTGAATCCGCGGCACGAGAAAACCGTTCCCGTAGAGGTAATCGTAAAGCCCGAGCCGGCGCGGCGGACCCGAATGCGAATCGGAAACCCGAGTGCCAAAAGTGGACACCTGAGACCTGAAAGCTGAAATGGGAGAACCTGCATCCGACAACCCCGCGCGCGCCGCCCACCTTCTTTGCAGCACGAGTTCCTCTTCCCAAAACGCCCGATCGTAGCCTTGCGATCTGTCCGCCGTGAGAAACGGAATCACATTGGGGTGCAGCGGAAACTCCGGAGCGTTTTCCGCCCAGTAATAGGCCAGCGCCCCGACATATTTCTCGGGATGCGTCTCGGCCACGGATGCCGCCACGCGATTGGTGAACTGAAACACTAGGTTCGAAAAGTTCGGTCGCTCTCGAAACCACCCTCCTGGGTAGGTAGATGCGTCCAGCTGAGCTTTCGGCGTCTCATCTTTTCCTCGCGCCAACGCGGCCATCGTCTCCGCGCTTTCGCCGAAAACAAGTCCGTCGTTAACCCCCACGGCGAAACTCATCGCGTCCGGATTGGCCTCGAAGTGTTTCCGCGCGGCCTCTGCAGCCCAAGCTGCCACATCCTCCCGGCCCAGATCAGGATTCCACGAGGCGCCCCCGGGCGGTGGCGCGATCCGTTTTCCATTCTCCAAAGGAAAGAACTCCGGATGTTCCGCATGCAGCGCCGGCGGAAAGATCCGCGAGAGATTGTGCGAAAATGCCAGCGGCCGAGTCACACCGTTTGCCGCCGCCCATGCGTTCCCCGCCTCGTCCCTTGCCACCCCACTCAGCCAGCGCGTCAGATAGGCGGAGGCCTTCACGTCCCCTCGCTCCCCGCTCAACTTCCCGGTCACGACCTGAACGCGCCCGAGTTCACCGGGGAAGAAATGCCTCTCCACAACGCGACGCGGCCCGATGTGTTGAACGATCATCAGGGCCCCCGCCAAACAAAGTCCCGCGATAGCAGAAAACGTCTGCGCCTGATTTGCGCTCACGTGTGAAGGCTGGTCTGACATGCGCGATTTAACCCAATGCGGATTTGGCAAATGGCCATAAAAAGCCGCCGCGAGCGTGGAAAAGCACGGAGGAACGCCATCCCTTGGCTTTCAGCACCCCGCAGCCCATCCCCAAGGCCTTTTGCAGGCACGGATTTGAAAGGACAAAAGGCCTGCTAATGCCCGCCGTCGAGAACCCAGAGTCTGCAGTCGCCCTCCGCTACGCTTCGGGGCCGCGCGTGCCGCGTCCCAATCTCCGCGCTTCGTGCTCCGTCGGCTTTTCGCGCGCCGCCGCCTACTGCTGCCGCGAACTCAAACCCAGCCTCGCCAAA
>ENA-UOVV01001401-UOVV01001401.1-compost-metagenome-genome-assembly--contig:-NODE-1401-length-17921-cov-6.002463_pt1 | contig 17921 bp, 16 predicted proteins | sample MGYA00238155_ERZ761577 | MGnify/ENA primary metagenome ERZ761577 (study PRJEB28898, sample SAMN06268775) | compost metagenome | isolation source: Emeryville, CA | place: USA:Emeryville, CA | collected...
CGGGCCAGTCCCGGACCAGGCACAGACCCACCACGAGCCAACTGTCCACACAACCTAGTCCCTGGCCTCTCCCCGGGGGGACGGGATTCCATGCGCGTCGATGGTCCGACACGCCCACCCCCAACCCAGCCATTCGCGCATAGCGCTCATGGCCTTCTCGCCTCAAATCGGTCCACCGGACCGATTTGCCCTGCGGGACGGCTTGAGGGGAGGGTTGACGGGGAGAGGATTCGGCTGCTAATACGCATTAACAAGCTAATACGTATTAGCAAGGGAGGCAGGCATGGCGGCGGCCAAGCGGTTGACGCAGAAGGACATCGCCCAACTGGCCGGGGTCAGCCAGGCGACGGTGTCGCTGGTGCTCAACGGGGCGCCGGCGGCGCGGTCGCGCATTCCCGCCGAGACCCGCGAGCGGGTGGAGAGCGTCATCCGCGAGACCGGCTATGTGGCCGACCCGGTGGCGCGGCGCATGGTCAAGGGGCTCAACCGCATCCTCGGGGTCTTCACCTACGAGCCGGCCTTTCCCTCGGCGCAGGCGGATTTCTTCACCCCCTTCCTGTTCGGGATCGAGGAGGCGGCGCAGGAGCTGGGATACGACCTGCTGCTGCTGACCGGGGCGGGTCAGCAGCGCAAGCTGTTCGGGGAGAACGCCCGGCTGCGGCTGGCCGACGGCTGCCTGATCCTGGGCCGCAAGTTCGACAATACCGAGCTGGCGCGGCTGGTGGCGGGGGATTTCCCCTTCGTCGCCGTCGGCCGCCGCGACGATGCCGGCGGCCCGGTGCCCTATGTGGGCGGCGACTATGCGCCGGCGACCTCGGCGCTGGTCGAGCGGGCCAAGGCCCTGGGGCACCGGCGCATCGCCTATGTGGGGCTGTGCGAGGGCGCCGAGTCGACCGTCGACCGCTGGTACGGCTTCAGCCGGGCGGTGGGCGAGGCGGAGCTGGTGACCACCAGCTTCGCGGTGGGGCGCCCGCCGGACGAGACGCTGGACGTGCTGACCGGCGCGGGGGCGAGCTGCGTGTTCTTCACCGAGCTGGCCGACGCCATCCGCGTCGAGCAGGCCGCCCGGGCGCGGGGCCTGTCGGTGCCCGGCGATCTCTCCATCGTCGTCCTCGGCAACCATATCCGCGCCGAGGAGCCGGGCCGGCGCTTCACCTCCTTCGCCATTCCCCGCGAGGCCATGGCCCGCGCGGCGACGCAGATGCTGGTGCGCCGGGTCGAGCACGACGCGCCGGTGGAGCAGCTGCTCCTGCCCTGCGAACCGGTCGAGGGGGACACAATCGGCCCTCCCAATGCCAACAAGACCAAGAAGACCAGATGACCAAAGACCTTTCCACCGACCTGCTCGTCGTCGGCGGCGGCCTGGGGGGCGTCGCCGCGGCCCTCGGGGCGCTGCGCTCGGGCCGGCGCGTCGTGCTGACCGAGGAATACGACTGGCTGGGCGGCCAGCTCACCAGCCAGGCCGTGCCGCCCGACGAGCATTCCTGGGTCGAGCAGTTCGGCGTGACGCGCTCCTACCGCAAGCTGCGCAACGGCATCCGCCAATATTATCGCGACCACTATCCGCTGACCGAGGCCAGCCGGGCCTGGGACGACCTCAACCCCGGCGCCGGCTGGGTGAGCCGGCTCTGCGCCGAGCCGCGCGTGGGCCTCGCCGTCATCGAGGCCATGCTGGCGCCCTGGCGGGCCGGCGGCCGGCTCACCGTGCTGCAGCCCTATCGCCCGGTGGCCGCCGAGGTCGAGGGGGACATGGTGCGCGCCGTCACCCTCGCGCATCGCGACGGCGGGGCGCGCATCGCGGTCAGCGCCGCCTATGTGGTGGACGCCACCGAGCTCGGGGACCTCTTGCCGCTGACCGGCACCGAATATGCCAAGGGCTTCGAGGCGCAGTCGGACACCGGCGAGCCCAGCGCGCCGGCCGAGGCGCAGCCGGACAACGTGCAGGCGGTCTCCATCTGCTTCGCCATCGACCATGTCGAGGGCAGCCATGTGATCGACAAGCCGGCGAGCTACGATTTCTGGCGGCAGTACCAGCCCTCGTTCTGGGGCGGGCCGCTGCTCGGCTTCAAGGCGCCGCATCCGCGCACGCTGGAGATCACCGAGCGCAGCTTCACCCCCAACCCCGACGACGATCCGCTGCTGGTCGACGCCGACCAGCGCCGCAATGCCGGGGACAGCAATTTGTGGACCTTCCGCCGCATCGCCGCCCGGCGCAACTTCCTGCCCGGCGCCTATGCCTCGGACATCTGCCTCGTGAACTGGCCGATGATCGACTACATGGAAGGCACCATCATCGACGTCTCCGAGGAACAGAAGGCCGCCCGGCTCAAGGCGGCGGCGGAGCTGTCCTATTCGGTGTTCTACTGGCTGCAGACCGAGGCGCCGCGCGCCGACGGCGGGCAGGGCTTTCCCGGCCTGCGCCTGCGCGGGGACATCACCGGCACCGAGCACGGCCTGGCCATGGCGCCCTATATCCGCGAGAGCCGCCGCATCCTGCCCGTCACCCGCATCGTCGAGCAGGACGTGTCGATGGCCGTGCACGGCAACGCGCTGTCGCGGCACTATCGCGACAGCGTCGGCATCGGCATGTACCGCATCGACCTGCATCCCTCGACCGGCGGCGACAACTATGTCGACGTCGAATCGGCGCCGTTCGAGATCCCGCTGGGCGCGCTGCTGCCGCGCCGGATGCGCAACCTGCTGGCCGGCGGCAAGAACCTCGGCACCACCCACATCACCAATGGCTGCTACCGGCTGCACCCGGTGGAGTGGAATGTCGGGGAGGTGGCGGGGCTGCTCGCCGCGCACTGTCTCGACGCCGGGCTCACGCCGCACCAGGTGCAGGCGGACGACGCCCTGCTCACCGCGTTCCAGGCACGTCTCCATGCGGAAGGGATCGAGATCCGCTGGCCCGACGTGCGTGGCTACTGATCGCAAAGGAGGAACCCATGAAAACCACTCATCTCAAGGCGTCGGCGGCCTGTGCCGGCATCGTGCTGGGCCTGGCCGCCGCCGGCACGGCCCAGGCGCAGGACGCGGTCAACCTGCGCATGACCATCTGGAGCGCCAACGAGGCGCATCTGGCCATGTTCAACGAGATCGCCGAGGGCTTCAGGCAGACCCACCCCAACGTGACGGTGGCGTTCGAGCCCATCCCGTTCGACAGCTACACCACCACGCTCACCACCCAGATCGCCGGCGGCAACCCGCCGGACCTGGCCTGGATCCTCGAGACCTCGGCCGCCGACTTCGTCAATTCCGGGGCGCTGGCGCCGCTCACCGACACGCTTGCCGGCCTCGACGGCTACGAGCTGGCCGACCTGTCGGAGAAGGCCACGGCGCTTTGGACGCGCGAGGGGCAGCTCTATGCCTATCCGTTCTCGACATCGCCCTTCGCCATGTTCGTCAACAACGACCTGATCGCCGCCGCCGGCGCCCGGACCCCGGCCGAGCTGATCGCGGCGGGCGAATGGACCTGGGACAACGCCTTCGCCACCGCCAAGGCGGTCGCCGATGTCGGGGAGGCCGACGGGCTGGTGGTGCGCGACTTCAACTTCCAGGTCTGGCAGAACCTCGCCTCGATCTGGCGCGGCTGGGGCGCCGATCCCTGGAGCGCCGACGGCAGGAGCTGCACCTTCGCCGACCCGGCCATGGTCGATGCCATGACCGCCATCCACAACGCCATCTTCGTCGATGGCGGCATGCCGGGGCCGGGCGAGAACGTGGACTTCTTCGCGGGCGACGCGGCGATGACCATCACCCAGATCTCGCGCGCCTCGCTGCTGCCCAAGGAGGACCCCTTCGCCTGGGACCTGGTGCCGCTGCCCGCCGGCCCGGCCGGGGAATACGGGGTGATCGGGCAGGCCGGCATCGGCGTCTTCGCCAACAGCCCGAATGCGGCGGTGGCGGCCGAGTTCCTCGGCTACATGACCAATCCGGAGAACAGCCAGAAGCTGGCGCAGTTCTTCCCGCCGCCGCGCGAGAGCCTGCTGAACGCGGCGACGCTGAGCATCACCAACCCGCTGCTGTCGGCCGAGCAATTGGAGGACGTGGTGATCGACGGCATCTCGATCGGCGTGGTGCTGCCGGGCCATACCAATTTCGCCCAGATCCAGCAGACCATCCGCTCCGGCCTCGACGCCTTGTGGGTGCCCGAAGCCGACGTGGCCGCCGTGCTCGGCACCGTCTGCGCCAGCGTGGGGCCGCTGCTGGCGCGCTAGCCCCGCCGGCGCGAATGACCCGGTGGATTTCCCGCCAAGCCGTACCGCTCCCGGGCCCGATCCGGGAGCGGCACGGTGGGTGGGGACGGCTCAAGGGTCTAGAGTGGACGCTCGCCCCCGAAGGGGCGGGAGAAGAAAGGGCTTCCGCCATGTCCTCACCCAAGCCTGCCTTCTGGACCGTCGCCCGGCGGGACGCGGTCGCAGGGTATGTGTTCATCGCGCCGCAGCTGGCCGGCATCGTCACCTTCGTGCTGGTGCCGCTGGGGCTGGTGTTCTGGTACTCGCTGCACGAATGGAACGTGCTGGCCGCCACCTTCAGCTATGTCGGGGCGGCCAACTACCAGATGCTGCTGGCCGATCCCAACCTGCCTTCGGTGCTCCTGGCCTCGGCCATCTTCTCGGCCGGGCTGGTGGTGCTCAACATGTCGCTGGCGCTGCTGCTGGCGGTGCTGCTCGACCAGAAGCTCAGGGGCATGGTGGTGTTCCGCACGCTGTTCTTCTCGCCGGTGGTGGTGTCGCTGGTGGCCTGGACCATCGTGTGGAGCTTCCTGCTGCAGAACAATGGCGGCATCAACGGCATGCTGGCCATGCTCGGCATCGAGGGTCCCAACTGGCTGCGCACGCCGACCACGGCGATGATCTCGGTGATCGTGGTGCAGGTGTTCAAGAATGTCGGGCTCAACATGGTGCTGTTCCTCGCGGCCCTGCAAGGCGTGCCCAAGGAGCTCTACGAGGCCGCGCGGGTGGACGGGGCGGGGCGCTTCAAGCAGTTCCGCCGCATCACCCTGCCACTGATCTCGCCCACCATCCTTCTGACCTCGATCATCACCATCGTGGGCTCGCTGCAGGTGTTCGCCCAGATCGCCGTGCTCACCCAGGGCGGGCCGGGCATGTCGACCACGGTGCTGGTCTACTATCTCTACCAGCAGGCCTTCCAGTTCCACTTCTTCGGCTACGGCTCGACGCTGTCGATCCTGCTCTTTGTCATCGTCGCGACGCTGACCTTCGTGCAGTGGCAGCTGCGCAAGCGGATCGTGTTCCATGAAAACTGATCTCAGCCCCCGCATGACGGTCGCCCTTTACGGGCTGATGTGCGTGCTGCTCATCCCCTTCGTCTTCCCGACCTGGTGGATGGTCACCTCCTCGGTGAAGCCGATCAGCGACATCTTCGCCTTCCCGCCCGATTTGTGGCCGCGCCGCTTCGACTTCTCCACCTATGCCCAGGTGTTCGAGCTGCAGCCCTTCGCGCGGCAATACTGGAACTCGGCCTATATCGCCGCGGTGGTGACGGCGGGGACCATGGCGGTCTCCTCGATGGCCGGCTACGCCTTCGCGCGCATCCGGTTCCCGTTCAGCAACGCCATCTTCATGGTGGTGCTGCTGGGCCTGCTGATCCCTTCCGAGGTGACCATCGTGCCGCTGTTCCAGATGTTCCTCAAATGGGGGATGATCAACACGCACTGGCCGCTGATCCTGGTGCCGATCTTCGGGGCGCCCTCGGTGTTCGCCACCTTCGTGATGCGCCAGTTCTTCATCGCGCTGCCCGTCGAGCTGGAGGAGGCGGCGCGGGTGGACGGGCTGGGCCGGTTCAAGATCTTCTGGACCATCGCCCTGCCGCTGGCCCGGCCGGCGCTGGGGGCGGTGGCGATCTTCACCTTCCTGCATTCCTGGAACCTCTATCTCGAACCCATCGTGTTCCTCTCCTCGACGCAGATGTTCACCCTGCCGCAGGCGCTGACCCAGTTCACCGACGCCTATGGCGGGGCGATGTGGAACATCCAGCTCGCCGCCGCGACCATGACCGCCATTCCGGTGCTGCTGGTGTTCATCGTGGCGCAGAAGCAGTTCGTCGAAGGGCTCGCCCATACCGGGCTGAAAGGCTGATCCCATGGCTCCCGTCACCCTCAAGGCCGTCGCCAAGAGCTATGGCTCGACCCAGGTGCTCCACGGCATCGACATCGCCATCGCCGATGGCGAGTTCGTGGTGCTGGTCGGCCCCTCGGGCTGCGGCAAATCCACCCTGCTGCGCATGATCGCGGGGCTCGAAACCGTCACCGGCGGCGCCATCGAGATCGGCGGACGGGTGGTCAACGACCTCGAGCCCAAGGACCGGGACATCGCCATGGTGTTCCAGAACTACGCGCTCTACCCGCACATGACGGTGGCCACCAATATGGGCTTCTCGCTGGAGCATCGCGGCGCCTCGAAGGCCGAGATCGCCGAGCGGGTGCGGTGGGCCGCCGGCATATTGGGGCTGACGCACCTGCTCGAGCGCTACCCCAAGCAGCTTTCGGGCGGGCAACGGCAGCGGGTGGCCATGGGCCGCGCCATCGTGCGCAATCCGCAGGTGTTCCTGTTCGACGAGCCGCTGTCCAATCTCGACGCCAAGCTGCGCGTGGTCATGCGCGGGGAGATCAAGGGGCTGCACCAGCGGCTCGGGGTCACCACGGTCTATGTGACGCACGACCAGGTGGAGGCCATGACCATGGCCGACCGCATCGTGGTGATGAATGGCGGCCGGGTGGAGCAGATCGGGGCGCCGCTCGAGCTCTACGACCGGCCGGCCAACCTGTTCGTCGCCGGCTTCATCGGCTCGCCGGCGATGAACATCATCGGCGGCACCATCACCGAAGGGGGCTTCGAGGCGGCGGGGATCACCCTGCCGCTGCCCGCCGGGGTGACGGCGCGGGGCCGGGCCAGCTACGGCATCCGCCCCGAGCACCTGGCGATGGCCGGGGACGGGCTGGCGGCCACCGTCACCCTGGTCGAGCCCATGGGCTCGGAGACCCAGGTGAGCATGACGCTGGGCGAAGAGGCCATCGTGGGCGTCTTCCGCGAGCGGCTGTCGGCGCGGCCCGGCGAGACCATCCGCGTCCGCCCGGACCCCGCCGCCATCCATCTGTTCGACGCCGAGAGCGGCGCCCGCATCGGCTGAGCCGGCCGGCTCAGGCCGCGGGGCGGTCGATGCCGAAGCGGAGGAGGGACGGCCATCTGTGGCTCGAGGGCGCGGCGGCGGGGACGACGCTCGAGGGCTGGAGCGCGGCGTTCACGCTCAGGCGCGCCGAGGCGCCGGCAGAGCCCCAATGACGGTTAACCTAAACTAAGCCGCCGAACGAAGCCGGCTCCGGGGCCATTCCGTACGAGGAGCGGCGCGGAAGGACCAGTTTCCGCTTCTCTTCCAATCCTGGGAAGGAAGGCCGGAATGAGCGATCAAAGCCTGGCGGGTCTGCGCGTCTTCATCGTCGAGGACGAATACATGCTGGTGCAGGACCTCAGCATGGATCTCGTCAATCTGGGCGCCCGGATCGTAGGACCGGCCGGCACGCTGGCGGAGGCCATGCGGCTGGCCGCCGAAACGGCCATCGACGTGGCGGTGCTCGACGTCAACCTCCAGGGGAAGATGGTGTTTCCCGTCGCCGACCTGCTCATGGCGCGCAGCGTGCCGTTCCTGTTCGCGACGGGCTATGACGGCTCCATCGTGCCCGGCCGCTTCCACCACGTCATGCGCTGCGAAAAGCCGTTCGATCTCGCCTGCATCACCCAGGTGCTGGAGCGGCTGCCCGAGCCGGAGGCGTAGCGGCGCCGCGACGGAGACGATGGCGGGATAGCACCATGTTCGCGCCGCTTTGCGGTGCCAGGATGCCCGCTTGCCCGACCGGCCGCCGGCGCGGCGGCAGGCGGGCCTGTCGAGGAAATGCCATGGAACTCACGGGCAAGCGGATTCTGGTCGTCGAGGACGACTACTATCTCGCGGACGCACTGTGCCAGGACCTGAGGGAGCATGGCGCGGTGGTGCTGGGGCCGGCGCCGACGCCGTTCTACGCCTTCCAGCTGCTGGGGCGCCGGGGAGTGGACGGGGCGGTGCTCGACGTGAAGCTGCACGGCACCACGGTGTTCGGGCTGGCCGACGAGCTCTGCCGGCGGGGCACGCCCATCCTGTTCGCGACCGCCTATGGCGAGGAGGTCATTCCGGAACGCTTCCGGGGGCGGCCCCGGATCAGCAAGCCCTACGACACCGGGGGATTGCTGCGGGCGCTCGCGGCATTGCAGCCGGCGGGGCAGGGTCCATCCGGCCCTGCCGCTTCCGCCGACAGGGAGGAACCGCGGCCGAGCCGGGAGGACAGCCACCTGCGGATGATGCGGGCGATTGCCGCGGCTATGCGTCAAAACGCGGCTGCGGCCGCGACCCGGCCCGCGCGGGCCGGCGCAGATAGGCCGGCGAAAAGCCCGCCAGAGCCTGCAACGCCTCGAGATTGAGGATGCGGATGCGGCCGCCGGCGCTCTGCACCAGGCCGCGCCGCCGCAATTCCTGCAAGGTGCGGTTCACATGCACGGCGGACAATCCCAGATAGTCGCCCAGCTCCGCCTGGGTGAGGGTCATCAGGAACGCGCCGTCGCGCACCAGCCCCATGCGGCTGAGGCGGAAATGCGTCTCGCACAGCAGATGGGCCGTGCGCTCCAGGGCCGTGCGCCGGCCCAGGGAGATCAGCAGCTCCTCGGCCACCGCATGGTCTTCCGCCAGATGGGACAGCAGGGTCGCCAGAATCCGCGGCCGCCGCTCGACCAGCGGCAGCAGCGCCTCGGCGGAGATTTCCATGACCGTCGCCTCCGTCATGGCCGACAGGCGCGAGGGCTGGCTGGTGCCGGTGACGAACCGGAAGTCGCAGACATCGCCCGGCAGCAGCAGGGCGAGGAGCTGCCGGCCGCCGTCCGGGGCAGTGCGGTGGCGCGACACCAGGCCGCTGGCGAGGATGCACAGGCCGCCGGCGGGATCGAGCGGGGCCTTGGGCGCGACGGTGCGGCGCGACCAGCCGAGCGCCGCCAGCGCCTCGACATCGTCGTAGTCCATGGAGCCGGCGCTCCACAGGCGCCGGAAGATGGCCGGCCAGGCCGGCCGGTAGAGCTGCGTTCGCGTTGGCATCGGACCCCGCCTGTCGTCGTGCCGCGAAAAACGTCCTAGCTGTTAAAAGGGGCAACACCGCGTCGGTTCCACCGGCACGGCGGCGGTGCTTAACCTATGTGAATTCCGGCCGGCGCGCGGATGGCTACGGTCCCGCGCAGTTCACGGCAGAATCACGGTCCGGCGTTGGGTATCCACCACAGCACGAGGGCGGCGGCATCGTTCCGCCGCCGCAGAGCCCGAAACACGGGGCCGATGGCCGTCCGCGCCCTTCCCGTCCGCACCGCGGCCCGCCGCGGATGACGGACCTTGCCGTCCCTTCGCCGCATTGGAGTGAAATCTGGAAACGGCGGCTCACCCAGCTGGCGCCCCTGAACGGGACGGCGCTGGAGGCGATGCAGCAATCCATCTCCCAGCTCCGGCAGGTGCGGCCGCGCGAGCAGGTGCTGCGCGACGGGGCCAGCGATCCGATGCTGCGGGTGCTGCTGGCCGGGTTCGCCTGCCGCTACAAATACCTGCCGGACGGGCGGCGGCAGATCACCGCCTTCATCCTGCCGGGCGACATCTGCGATTTCGGGTTCCTGGCCGACATGCCGGTGTCCCAGGAAATCCTGGCGCTCTCGCCGAGCACGATCGGCAGCATGGAGGTGGAAAAGCTCGCCGCGGTGGCCGAGGCGCATCCGCAGGTGACGACGGCGCTGCTGCGCGCCGCCGTGATCGAGCAGAACACGGCCCATGAGCTGGTCGCCAGCCTCGGCGGCCGCAACGCGCTGCATCGGGTGGGCCATTTCCTGTGCGAGATTCACCACCGGCTGCATGCGGTGGGCGCGGTGCGGGCGGCCGGACAGTTCGAGCTGCCGCTGACGCAATCGGAGATCGGGGAGGCGCTGGGGCTGTCGACGGTGCATGTGAACAGGACGCTGCAGACCCTGCGGCGGCTGGGGCTCGCCACCGTCAGGGACCGGCTGGCCACCCTTCCCGATCCGGCGGGCCTCGCCACATTCTGCGCCTTCGACCCGGCCTATCTCCGCCCGGGCGGAAAGTGAGCGATGCCGGGAGCGCCGGTCAGCCGATGCCCTCGGCCGGGTTCACGTCGAGACGCCGGGGCGCGCGCTCAAAGGCGTCCTCGGCGGCAGCCGGCACCCTTTCGTTGAGATGCAGATAGTCGCCCTCGAAGTCCGCGATCCTGCGGAGCCGGGCCGCGTCGAGGATGCGCAGCTCGCCGCCGCCGATCTCGATCAGCTTCATGCCGCGCAGCTCCTGCAGGGAGCGGTTGACATGGACGATGGACAGGCCCGCCGTGTCGGCCAGGATCTGCTGGGTGAGGGGCAGGGAGAAGCCGCCATTGGCGGTGAGGCCCACCGTATGCATGCGGACCCAGAGCTCGCAGAACAGGTGGGCGAGCATCCCGGTGGCGCTCTTGCGGCCGAGATTGACGATCCACTGGCGCAGGATGGCCTCGTCGACGAGGGTGGATTTCCACAGCGCCTGGGCCAGGTTGGGCCGCGACAGCCAGCGCAGCACGGTCTTTTGCGGAATGTTGACGACCTCGCACTCGGACAGGGCGCCGATCGAATGATCCATCTTCTCGAGGATGAAGACGTAGAGATCGCAGAGGTCGCCCGGCAGCATATAGGCGGTGATCTGGCGGGCGCCGCCTTCGGTGCGCTTGAAGCGGCCGGCGACGCCGGACAGGATCAGGTGCACATGCCGCGAATAGTCGTCCTGCTGGATGATGTCGGCGCCCCGGTCCAGCCGGCGATGCCGGCAGGCGGACAGGTCGAGCGCCGCCAGATCCGCGGCAGCGAGCGGGGCGAAGGCGGAGAGCTTGCGGGCGAGGGGATTGGCGCTCAGCATGGCTGGCCTCCGGCGATCAGCGCGCCCGGCCGGGCAGGGTGCCCGGGGCCCGACGCCAGCGCGGCCCCCCACCCCTCCTTTCAGAGGGGGAGGGGAGCATGAGAGCCGCCGATCGGCACGGGAAGCGCCCCGGAGTCCGATCCGGCCCGGTTGCATCCGGATCGAACTCCAGCGCATGGACGTGCCAGGGTTTGGGGGGACATGGGGATTCTCCTCTCTCCATTGGTTTGTACCCGGCCATACAAGCGGGCCGGCCGTCTTCCGTTGCAGAAGGCCGGGCGGACTAACATGGATTGGTCGCCGCGGGAGACGGCCGCGCGGCGCGGCGCCGCACATGGGTTTGGAACCACGACAGCCAGTCGGCGTTGGCCCCCGCAGGAGCAACGGGGAGAGATGCCATGGCCGCCACCACCACACCGCAGCATAGGGGCAGGGGGTTCGGGTTCTGGTGGACGATGTTCGTGGCGCTGCTGCTGTGCATCTTCGGCCTGCCGATCGCGGCGGGCGGGCTGTGGCTGATCACGCTGGGCGGGTCCTGGTACTACCTGCCGGCGGGGATCGGGCTGCTGCTGACGGCGTGGTTCCTGTTCCGCCGGGACATGGCGGCGCTGTGGATCTACCTCGTCACCTATGTGGCGACGGTGATCTGGGCGCTGTGGGAAGCCGGCTTCAACGGCTGGGCGCAGGTGCCGCGGCTGGTGGCGCCCACCGTGGTCCTCGTCATGGTGCTGACGACGCTGCCGATGCTGCGCGGCTCGATCCGCCGCATCGGCACGGGCGCGGTGGCGGCCATGGTGGTCCTGGCCGGCGCCGTGGGCGCGGTGGGCGTGGCGCAGCACGGCGTCGAGACCGGCTTCGCCCAGGAAACGGAGCCGGAAGCGCCGGCGCCCGAAACGCCGGGAACCGCGCCGGAGGCGCCCGAGCCTGACGCCGAGGCGGCGCCGGAGGCAGCCGAAGAAGCGCCGGCTGCCGCCGAGGTGAGCCATGTGGCGCTGGAGACCGGGGCGGACTGGCCGGCCTATGGCGGCACGCACCACGCCACGCGCTATTCGCCGCTGACCCAGATCACCAAGGACAATGTGGGCGAGCTGGAGCTGGTGTGGGAGTTCCGCACCGGCGACATGCCGGAGAACGACGAGCGTTTCTCCAACCAGAACACCCCGCTCAAGATCGGCAACCAGCTGCTGCTGTGCTCGGCGATGAACAAGGTGATCGCGCTGGATGCGACGACGGGGCTGGAGCGCTGGCGCTACGACCCGCAGGTGTCGACCGACGCCATCCCCTACAACGCCTCGTGCCGGGGGTTGGCCTACTACGCCTCGCCCACCCTTGAGAGCACCGATGCCTGCGCCGAGCGGGTGCTGATGAACACGCTCGATGCGCGGCTGATCGCGGTCGATGTGCAAACCGGCCAGCTCTGCGGCGATTTCGGCACCAACGGCATCGTGGACCTCGAGGAAGGCATCGGCCACACCGTGCCCGGCTGGTATGCGCCGACCTCGCCGCCGACCATCGTGCGCAACGTGGCGGTGGTGCATTCGCAGGTGCGCGACAACCAGCGGCGCGACGCGCCCTCGGGCGTGGTGCGCGGCTACGACGCCGAGACCGGCGAGATGCTGTGGGCCTGGGACATGGGCCGGCCGGGCGAGAAGGGCCTGCCGCCGGAAGGCGAGACCTATACGCGCGGCACGCCCAATGTGTGGACCATCGCCTCGGGCGACGACGAGCTGGGCCACGTCTACCTGCCGCTGGGCAATTCGGCGGTGGATTATTGGGGCGGCATGCGCTCGGACGAGGAGAACACCTATTCCACCGCGCTCGTGGCGCTGGACGTGACCACGGGCGACGTCGCCTGGTTCTACCAGACGGTGCATTACGACATCTGGGACTACGACCTCGGATCGCAGGGGACGCTGGTGGACTTCCCCACGCCTGACGGGCCGGTGCCGGCGCTGATCCTGCCCACCAAGCAGGCCATGTTCTGGATCTTCGACCGCCGCACCGGCGAATTGCTGGTGGAGGTCGAGGAGCGGCCGGTGCCGCAGGGGGGCGTCGAGCCGGAACGGCTGTCGCCGACCCAGCCCTTCGTGGTGGATTTCCCCAATGCGCTGAAGCCCGACATCGAGGAAAGGAACATGTGGGGGATGACGCCGCTGGACCAGCTGTGGTGCCGCATCCTCTTCCGGCAGGCCAGCTACGAGGGCATCTACACCCCGCCCACCGCCGACCGCTACTGGATCCAGTTCCCCGGCTACAATGGCGGGTCGGACTGGGGCGGCATCGCCGTCGATCCCGTGCGCAACATCATGGTCTCCAACTACAACAACACGGCCAACTACAACCGGCTGATCCCGCGCGAGCAGGTGGACGCGCTGGGCATCTTCCCCATCGACCAGGGCGGGCGGAGCGACGATGCGCCCGACAACATCAACCCGCAGGGCGACACGCCTTGGGGCATCGAGGTGAACGCGGGCTGGCGCGTGCCCGGCACGGGCCTGCTCTGCACCGAGCCGCCCTATGGCGGGATCATGGCGGTGGACCTCGCCACCCGCGAGGTGCTGTGGGACAAGCCCTTCGGCACCGCGCGCAGGAACGGGCCGTTCGGCATCCCCTCCATGCTGCCCTTCGACATCGGCACGCCCAACAATGCCGGCGCGGTGGTCACCGCCTCGGGGCTGATCTTCATCGCCGCGGCCACGGACGACCTGATCCGCGCCATGGACATCGAAACCGGCGAGGTGCTGTGGGAGGCCGAGCTGCCGGCGGGCGGCCAGGCCGGGCCGGCCATGTACGAGGTCGACAGCCGGCAATATCTGGTGATCAATGCCGGCGGCCACAATTTCATGGAGACCCCGATCGGGGACTATTTCCTGGCCTATGCGCTGCCGGAGACCGGTGCCAATGTCGAGGCGCTGCAGGGCGAGGGGGGAGGCGGATAGCCGGGGCCGGGCATCCCGGCAGACGAGGCTTCGACACCCTCAGCCTCGGTCCCTCGAGGGGAGGGGCCGAGGGTGGGGGTGGCCGACAGACACCACAAGACGGAACGGAAATGGATTCAGCGTCGGCCTTTTCCTTCGACATGAGCTATTGCGGCCAGCCGCCAAGCCTCGACACCGTCTGGAGCCGGTGGAATTTCGAGCCCATGCTGCTGCTGGTCCTGGCCGTGCTGGCGATATCGGGTCTTCATGCCCTCAACGGCGCGGCGCGGTCACGGCAGGCGGCCTTCGCGGGCGGCTGGGGCCTGGCGGCCATGCTGTTCGTCTCCCCGCTCTGCGCATTGAGCGTGGCCTTGCTGTCCGCCCGGGTCGGGCATCACGTGGTGCTGACCATGGTCGCCGCCCCCCTGCTGGCGCTGGCATTGCCTCCCCATCGGGGGGAGAGGCTGGCGCTGCTGCCGGCGCTGATCGTCTCCACCTCGGCGCTGTGGCTGTGGCACACGCCCGATCTCTATGCCGCATCCTTCGCGCATCCGGCGATCTATTGGGCCATGCAAGCGAGCCTGCTCGGCAGCTTCGCCTGGCTGTGGCTGGGGCTGCTGCGGAGCCAGGCGCCGCTGCGCGCGGGCGTCGTCGCCCTGGCGAGCGCCACGCAGATGGGGCTGCTCGGCGCGCTGCTGGTGTTCGCGCCGCAGCCGCTCTACCTGCCGCATCTCGGCACCAGCCTGGCCTTCGGGCTGGCGCCGCTCGAGGACCAGCACCTGGCCGGCCTCATCATGTGGGTGCCGGCGAACCTGCCGCTGCTGGCGCTGGTGCTGTGGCGGCTGGTCGCGGCATTGCGGCCGGCGGGCGGGGAGACCGCCGGATGATCGCCGTCTGGCTCAAATTCATCCATGTCGGCACCATCGCCCTGTGGTCGGCCGGGCTGATCGCGCTGCCCCTGCTCTATCGGCAGCGCAAGGGGTTGACGGGCGATTCCCTGCACCGGCTCCACGCCTTCACGCGGTTCTTCTACGTGGCGCTGGTGTCGCCGGCCGCCTTCGTCGCGGTGGGCACGGGCACGGCGCTGATCTTCCTGATGGGGACCTATGAGAGCTGGTTCTCGGCCAAGCTGCTCGGCGTGGCGGTGATGACCGCCATCCACATCTTCTCGGGGCTGGCGATCCTGAGGCTGTTCGAGCCGGGACATGTCTATCCGGGGTGGCGCGTGGCGGTGGTGGTGCCGGTGACGGTGCTGACGGTGGGGGCGATCCTGGCGCTGGTGCTGGGCAAGCCGCGCCTCGTATGGCCGGAGGCGCTGTCGGCGCTGTTCGCGCCGGGGGCGCTGTCCGAACTGGCCGAAAGCCTCATTGGCGGGAGGAAATGATGAGGCCGACGCCGTGATCGAAGACGAGCTTTCCCCCATGCCAGCCGGCAAAGGCCGTGGTGAGGCTCGCCAGCACGGAGAGCATCAGCCCGTTGGGCAGCACCGTCTCCGGCCAGTAGATCCTGAGGCCGGCATTGGCGCCGGCGATGGCCAGCAGCACCATGGCGGCGACGGCATGGTTCCAGCTGGCGACGCGCACGCGGATGCCCGGCACGGCGAGCAGCTCCAGCGTGCCCACGATGGCCGCCAGCACGCCGAAGCCGAACGCGGCGGCGGCCGACCACATGCCGACCTCGCGCCAGAACAGATCGCCCGTCCACCAGTAGAAGATGTCGACGCCCAGCGTGCAGATGACCAGGGCGATGGGGAAATGCACCATCATGGCATGGAGCGGGTGGCCGGCCACGGCGATGGCCGAGCCGATGTCCTTCTCGGCCACCTCGCGGATATGCGGATTGGGATGGTCGGGGCTCGCCTCCTTGCCCTCCTCGAGGTCGATTTCCCGTTCCTCGGTGTCCTGCGACGGATTGCGCATCGGGTCCCCCGGTTGAGAATGCTTGCGCTTGCTGCAACGCCGGCGCTGCTCGCCGGTTGCAGCGGCGAGCTCTCGGCGCTCGACCCCGCCGGCCCGCGGGCGGCGAACCTGGCCACGCTGTGGTGGATCATGCTCGCCGGATCGGCGGCGCTGTTCGGGCTGGTCATGGCGCTGTTCGCGCTGGCCTATCTGCGCACCGAATGGATCGGGCGGGTGACGCCGGCGCAGTGGATCGTGGGCGGGGGGCTGGTGCTGCCGATCCCGATCCTGGTGCTGCTGACCGGCGCGGCGCTGGTGCTCGGGGAGCAGTTGCTGCCCCGGGGTCAGGCGCCGGTGCGCATCGAGGCGCAGGCGCAGCGCTGGAGCTGGACCTTCTCCTATCCCGAGGGCGCGCTGGCGCCGGGGGACACGCTGCACATGCCGGCCGGGCAGCCGGTGGACATCGTGGTGACGGCCGAGGACGTGATCCATTCCTTCTGGGTGCCGCGGCTGGGCGGCAAGATCGACGCCATTCCGGGGCACGTCAACGTCATCCGGCTCGAGGCGGACGAGCCCGGGGTCTATCGGGGCCTGTGCGCGGAATATTGCGGGGAGGGGCATGACGGCATGACCATCCGCGTGGAGGCGCACGAGGCGGCGGCCTTCGCGGCCCTGATGGCGGGGACGGCGGAATGAGCGGGCCGGTCTCCCCCATCCGCCTGCACAAGGCGCTCGAGGCGATCTGGACGACCCCGCCGGGGATCGGGCGGCTGTCGAGCGTCAACCACACGGTGCTGGGCAAGCGCTTCATGGCGGTGGCGCTGGGCTTCTTCGCCATCGGCGGCCTGCTGGCCATGCTGATCCGGGCGCAGCTGGCGACGCCGGGCAGCGCCTTTCTCGGCCCGGAAATCTACAACCAGATCTTCACCATGCACGGCACGGTGATGATGTTCCTGTTTGCCATTCCCATGTTCGAGGGCTTCGTCATCTACATGCTGCCCAAGATGCTGGGGGCGCGGGACATGGCCTTTCCCCGGCTCACCGCCTACGGGTTCTGGTGCTACCTGTTCGGGGGCCTGATCCTGATCGGCGCCATGCTCGCGGGCGCGGCGCCCAATGGCGGCTGGTTCATGTATACCCCGCTCACCTCGCGCCCCTATACGCCGGGGATCAATGCCGATGTCTGGCTGCTGGGCATCACCTTCGTCGAAATCTCGGCGGTGACGGCGGCGGTCGAGATCTTCGTCTCCATCCTCAAGATGCGGGCGCCCGGCATGGCGCTCAACCGCATGCCGCTGCTGGCCTGGTACATGCTGGTGACCTCGGGGATGATGATCGTCGGCTTTCCGCCGCTGATCCTGGGATCGATCCTGCTGGAGCTCGAACGGGCCTTCGACCTGCCCTTCTTCGACCCGACGCGCGGGGGCGATCCGCTGCTCTGGCAGCACCTGTTCTGGCTGTTCGGGCATCCGGAGGTCTACATCATCTTCCTGCCGGCGGCGGGGGCGCTGTCCACCATCATCCCCGTCTTCGCGCGCCGGCCGATCCTCGGCTACCGCGCCATCATCGCCGCCATCGTGGCCATGGGGTTCCTCTCCTTCGGGCTGTGGGTGCACCACATGTTCACGGTGGGCATCCCGCATCTGGCGCTGGCCTTCTTCTCGGCGGCGAGCGCGCTGGTGGCGGTGCCCACGGCGGTGCAGATCTTCGCCTGGATCGGCACGCTGGCCTCGGGGCGGCCGCGCTGGGACATTCCCATGCTCTACGTGTCCGGCTTCTTCTTCGTGTTCGTCATCGGCGGGCTGACCGGGGTGATGCTGGCCATGGTGCCGTTCAACACCCAGGCGCATGACAGCTATTTCGTGGTGGCGCACCTGCATTACGTGCTGGTGGGCGGGTTCGTCTTCCCCATGCTGGCGGCGCTCTATCACTGGCTGCCGCACATCTCGGGGCGGCGCAGCCTCTACCGGCTGTCGGTCCCGGCCTTCTGGCTGATCTTCATCGGCTTCAACCTCACCTTCTTCCTCATGCACCTGACGGGGCTGATGGGCATGCCGCGGCGCATCTCCAGCTATCCGTCGAACTGGGGCTGGGACTGGCTCAACCTGCTCAGCTCGATCGGCGGCTT
>ENA-UOVV01001402-UOVV01001402.1-compost-metagenome-genome-assembly--contig:-NODE-1402-length-17910-cov-3.498404_pt1 | contig 17910 bp, 16 predicted proteins | sample MGYA00238155_ERZ761577 | MGnify/ENA primary metagenome ERZ761577 (study PRJEB28898, sample SAMN06268775) | compost metagenome | isolation source: Emeryville, CA | place: USA:Emeryville, CA | collected...
GCTGAGTACAATCCGCTCCGGGTTCATGATGTGGATGAGCGTGGCAATTCCTTTGCCCATCATGAAAGCCGCATCGGACAGGGTGGAGATCGCCAGCTGGTCGCCCTGTCGGGCGGCGTCAATCAGGTGGTCACCCTCCGATTTTACGGGGATGGCAAAAAGCCGCTGTAAGCTCGACGTCGCCCCTTCAGCCATGGCCCGCTTTGCATTTTCAACCGCAACCAGCAATGAGGCGTCCACTTCCAGGCACCCCCGTTTCCCGCAGGAACACAGCTTATTGCTGTTCGAGAGCGGAATGTGACTGAACTCACCCGCAAAACCGTTATGCCCTCTGAAAAGCGTACCGTTCACGATCATCCCCAGGCCAATTCCCCAGCCCACATTCACCACCATTACATCCCGTAATCCTTTTGCCGCTCCGAAATGAAGCTCTGCGATGGCAATGGCGCTGGAGTCGTTATCCATATATACCGGCAGGCCCAGTCGCTGGATGAGCCGGTCGCGGAGGGCCACGCGCTCGTCATCATTGAGAAACGTACGATTGATCCCCTTCTCCACATCGATGAACCCCGGCATGGCAATGCCTACGCCGACAATATTTTCGCGTTTGACCCCTGCCGATGCGATATAGCGGTCAACCGCGAGGCAAAGCTGGCCGAAGGCTGCCGGGTTATCCTGCAGGGGTAAATGGATGGTTGTCTCGTTGATTACCGGTTTATTCGCGAAATTGTATATGGCTATCCGGGTGATGAACTGGTCCATCGCCACAGCCACAAAGAAGGCCTGTATCTTTTCGTTGAGCCGGTATGTCACTGCCCGGCGGCCGCCGGTAGATGGTGCCAAGCCATGCTCAATCACAAAACCTTCCGCTAATAGCCCATTGATTACGCTGGTAATGTTCGGTATGCTCTTATTCGTGCGCATACTCAGCTCCGCGACCGAAAGTGCCCCATTGAAATAGAGAAGCTTGAATACGGCTTTCTTTAACTGATGCTGCGGACTTTTCACAACCTGTAATTGGTTAAATGGTAATAACCTAACGCAAACTTAATAAACGGGATCGCTTTTTTGAAAAACTTATTAAAAAAATTCAATAAGATATTAAACCTTATTGAGAATCAAGATGATTATTTTTAATTCCTCACTAAACACATTGGAGGTAATCCAACAAAAATCCGATCTTTAGCCAAACATCCTGAGTAGGTATGCGTAAGAAAATTTTAGCAGTATCAGCGGCCTTGGGTGTCATGCTGTCCATCGGAAAGACAGCGCCGGCATCCTCTTCTGAAGGCCCCCAGCCCAACATTATTTATATATTGGTAGACGACATGGGGATAGGCGATCTGGGCGTTTACTATCAGAACTACCGCAAAGAAAAAGCAAAGCGTAACTGGCCGTATATGCAAACCCCTCACCTCGACAGGTTGGCTGCCAATGGAGCGCAGGTCAACCACGGGTACGTCAATGCGCCGGTTTGTGTAAGCTCCCGGTCTTCGCTGTTACTTGGCCTCACACAGGGACACGCCAAGGTGCGCGATAACCAGTTTGACAACGCACTGGATAAGAACTATAACCTCGCCAATACGCTCAAACACGCCGGCTACACCACGGCAGCCATAGGCAAGTGGGGCCTGCAGGGCACGGAAAGCGATTGGCCATCCCATCCCCTGAAGGTTGGCTTTGATTACTATTTCGGATACATGAGACATTCGGACGGGCATGAGCATTATCCCAAAGAAGGAAAATACAGGGGCGTAAAGGAGGTATATGAGAATTACACCAACGTAACCGCCGATCTGGACAAGTGTTATACAGCCGACCTATGGACAGCTCGGGCCAAACAGTGGATCATGGATTATACGGAATCCGAAAAGAATGGGCAACCATTTTTTATGTACCTCGCTTATGATACCCCCCATGCGGTCATTGAGCTGCCTACGCAGGCGTATCCAAGCGGGGGCGGTTTACATGGCGGTGTCCAGTGGTTGGGTACGCCCGGTAAGATGATTAATACCGCGTCCGGCGAAATAGACTCCTGGATGGCACCTGAATATGCCAACGCTACCTGGGATCACGACGATGACGCGTCAACGGCTGAAGTGCCGTGGCCGGACGTGTATAAACGGTATGCAACCAGCGTAAAGCGCATAGACGACCTGGTTGGCGACGTGCTGCAACTGCTGAAAGATCTTGGGATCGAAGAAAACACGTTTGTCGTGTTCTCATCCGACAATGGCCCCAGCAAGGAATCATACCTGGAGGAAGAATACTCTCCGGAATTTTTCAGGGGCTACGGCACGTTTGACGGAATAAAGAGAGATCTGTGGGAAGGAGGCGTCCGCGTACCGTTTCTGGTACAGTGGCCCAAAAGGATCAAAGCCGGCAGCGTCATCAACGAACCTATGATCGCTTCCGACTGGTTAGCGACCTTCCTCGATGCCGCCGGGTTCTCCATTCCCGCCAACGTCGACGGGGTATCCGTACTTCCGTCGCTTACCGGCGAAGCGAAGCGGATCCCTTCGAAGATTTACATGGAATATACCCAGAATCAGCATACACCCGATTATAAAGATTTCGACGCCTCGCGACGAAACCGTAAACGTGGACAGATGCAGTCGATACGCATCGGAGACTACATGGGTGTCCGGTATGACATCCAACAGCCGAGCGATCCGTTTGAAATATACGATGTAGTGAAAGACCCGCAGCAAAAAAACAACCTGTCCGGCGATCCTGCATTTCAATCGCTGCAAGCGGAGATGCAACGGCGGGTAACCCAGATGCGGCGTCCGGATGAAAATGCCGAACGGCCGTACGATTCGGTCTACGTGGCTGCCAGTCCATCCCGAGACAGCCGTGGGGAATTGACTTGCAGGCTGTATAAGGCGGATAACGTCTGGGTTCCTAATGATTATGGGTTGAAGCCGGTAAAAGTCGGGAAAATCAGTACCCTAAACAAGACAGAACTCCCCTATGTAGAAGACGGCGTATACGTCGTGACGGGTGTTATTAATGTACCGGCCGACGGTGCCTATCAATTTTCATTTAGAAGCAGTGGAAAGGCCGTTTTAAGGCTTCATGATCTCCTGCTGATCGATGCCGACTTTGGCTATCAGGGGGAAGAGAGGGTGGAAACCGCTCTGCTGGAAGCCGGCCCGCATCCGTTCACGTTTTACTACAGGCCTTCTGCGGACAACGAGCTCGAATTTGCCTGGTCAGGGGCGGACTAAGACTGCACGAAACCGTAGTCCATCTCCATTTTGCACACAAAATTCCACGAAACGGCTATGCCGACCACTCGCGGGGCATGCACCTTTGTACCATTGAACATGAAGATTATGACAATGGAACAAGTAAAAAAAGCAAACGAACCGAAAGTATGGTTCATCACGGGTACTTCAAGAGGATTTGGACGGATATGGGCGGAAGCAGCCCTGCAGCGCGGCGACCGCGTGGCCGCCACCGCCCGTAACGTGGAAAGTCTCGCCGACCTCAGGCAAAAATACGGCGACCGGGTATTGACCTTGGCGCTGGATGTAACGCAGGCGGCGCAGGCAGAAGCAGCGGTAAATGCTGCACATGCACATTTCGGGGCCCTCGATGTAGTTATCAATAATGCCGGTTACTCCCTCGTCGGGACCATTGAGGAAGCGGCCGCCGATGAAATCCGATTGCTTTATGAAACCAACGTATTGGGACCGTTGGCCGTCATCAAGGCAGCCTTGCCTATTATGCGGCGCCAGGGGCACGGCCACATCCTGGGCACTTCGAGTAACCTGGGGCATTTCGTCATACCCATGATCGGCTACTATTGCTCTTCCAAATGGGCATTTGAAGCCATCCATGAAAGCCTCGCTGCAGAAATACGGCCATCCGGTATCCAGGTAACTATCATCGAGCCCGGTGCCTACGCCACCGAATTCGGCTCACCCCAGTCGCTGAAGTTCGCCACTCCGCTACCGCAATATGACACCCTGCGGGCGGAGATCATGGGACAGTTAACCAACTATGACCGGGGCAACCCCGACGCAACGGGAGCGGCAATTCTGGCGGTAGTAGATGCCCCCAATCCGCCACTGCGGCTGTTCCTCGGGCGTGATAACCTCGATGGCATGAAACAGACCTATGCCGACCGGATCAACGTCTGGGAAGCGTGGCAGGACGTCGCCATTGCCGCTCACGGATAATCGCGGAATGCGCAGATTTTTGTAACTTGCAACTATACAAACACTCCACAGCGATGAAAACGAACAGCACCCCGATTAAATTCGGTTCACTTGCCGAGGGCCTTAAGGCCTTCGGTTTCCCGCCGCCGCAGCATCCGCTCATCACCGTGGTAAACGGCATTGACCAACCGCTGAGCCTTGCACAGGCACCGCGTGAAGGCCATGTGCTGAGCTTCTATAAGATAGCCTTCCGCCCCGATATCGGCGGACTGCTGCGTTATGGACAAACGCATTTCGATTACAACGAAGGCGGCCTGTTCTTCGCCGCTCCCAACCAGATTGTCGCTCCCGAAGAAGAGGAAGCCCACCAGGCACCCTGTAGCCGGCAGGAGATGGCCATCCTGATGCACCCGGATTTCCTGCTGCGTTATCCACTCGCCGCTAAAATCAGGAGATACCAGTTTTTTTCCTATGCGGTAAACGAAGCGCTGCATCTTTCCGAAAAGGAAAAAGACATCATTCTGCGCCTGTTCAGGAACATCGAAGAGGAACTTAACGGCCGTATTGATGAGCTCACACAGGACGTGGTCATCGCCCAGCTGGAGCTGCTGTTCAACTACGCGCAGCGGTTCTACAAGCGGCAATTCATCACGCGCAGAGAAATCAGCAATGACCTGCTGCAGCGGTTCGAGGAGACACTAAACCGATATTTCGATGATGCGCAGCCCCTTTACCGCGGTGTTCCCTCGGTTCAGACCCTGGCAGAGAGCCTATCCCTGTCGCCGGGCTACCTGAGCGACCTGCTCCGCACGATGACGGGCAAGAATGCCCAGCAGCACATTCACGGGAAAGTCATAGAAAAGGCCAAAGAACGGCTCTCCACCACGCGCCTGTCCGTATCCGAGATTGCGTTTGAGCTCGGTTTTGAGTATCCGCAGAGTTTCAGTAAACTGTTTAAGACCAAAACCAGCCAAAGTCCGCTGGAGTTCCGTGCACGGTTTAATTAACCTTTCTATCTAGTACGTACTTTTTAATGATGTACGCTGTTGCTGGCTTGAGTGCTTTTCTACTATCCCTGGGATACCGTCCGCCAGCCGTAAAGAATTCTATGCTGTCCACGGTCGGTTTGCCGTACCAAACCTTGCCCACTGAACGTAGCGTGAGGGTATCCGGCCTCATAATCTTCCTGAATTTGTTTACTACCTCCCTATCCAGCGGTATCAACTCCGCACTTACCGATTTTTCATGGCATGCAACCGGTTCATAGTGGTCCACCTGCCAATACATGCATTCACGGTCAAAATTCTCCGATAGCTGATTGGCGCCTATCACCCCTGCAAAAGCAACGCTGCCGTACAATACGGATCGTTTCAGTTTAAGCCATACGCCGGGCTTCCTATTTCCGCTTTCGTAGGGCACGCCGCCGTCTCCTTTTTCTGCCGCGCGCTCCGGATCGATATCCATTTTCGTTCCGACCGCAGCCTCTTTATACCCAAACCGTTCTTCTATCCACCGATTATATGGACGTGGCCGGAAATCCGTCAATATGGCCAGCAGCTTCACAATCCGCTCGCTGGGATTTCTCGTTCGGCCGAGCATGAAATTTTGCAGCGACTTGAAGCCGTCTGGACCAAACTTTCGTATCGCCGTCTCAAGATCAGAATAACGACGCTCTGCATTAAAAATCCACGTTAATGTGGACAGGTCATCCGCCAGCTCATTCCGGTGCAACAGCGTCAGGCAATAGTTCATTAATTGCGTCGGGGAAGGGCGCTCCAGTTCAATGGGGAGTAACTTCTCCCGCTTCCTGTGCTGGTAGTCGCTAATCACCTCATCCCTAAATCGATCAAAGTCAGACATCATCGCAAAATAAGTTCATTCCTCAACCAGAAAATTACGGGAAACCGTATGAAATTCCGGAAATCCATCAGAAAAATTAACCATGTGACGGAAATATTGGAAATATCAGAAATATCTGATAATAAGTGTTTTATCGTATATATGTTTGCGTCAGAAATCAGTTCATGTACGTTTAGTCATTGACCAAAGATACCAAACCGATTTCGAAACGAGAAGAAGCAGCGGGCGTTGTCAGCCGGTTGGGAAGCAGCTGTCAGATCCCGCCGCCGAATCTCACACTTCCCAACCATTCAGAAGGCCTTCTGAAAACGTATGTAGCAACCCCCGCGGGCGGATCCGCGGGGACCTACCCAGTTTTCACGTAAAAATTTTGAACAATGTATAGTGTACTTTTTGCTATATGGATGGGACTGTTGTGTCCTTCTCACTCCAACCCTTGCCATTATGGAACCGGTACGGTTCAAACAATGGATACTGGAGAAACCGGAACAGGTGGTGATACCGGAGACGTACGGCCGCCTAAGAATCCCTGAATCTAGTAAAGGAGAAACTTCCTGAAGGGCAGCCATCGGCTGCCTTTTTTATTTCCGAACGACTTTACGGTTTCCCGTAAGGTAATGGGCGAGTCGCTTGCTACTTTTGACCTTGTGGGTTACTACCGATCTGCCAACTGACAGACACGAACAATGAACGCCATATATTTCAAAGAAGGGATCCGTCCATATCAGAAAATTTCAGAATACGGAGTGTTTGGCTTGGAGGAAGCTCATTCGGATTTGTCGTCGATACCAGCGTTTACGATCAGCGAAAGGATTGGGGGACGCGGGCCGTATCTGAACCATATAGGAACCATGGCTACATATTGCCCCTGTCCCAAAAAGAATCCATTAGCATTTGTCAATCTTATTATCATGAACAGCGCAATTTTAAAGTTGCTTGACCAAGAAAATCACGGAGCGTATGGTGCCTCCCTTTTGGATGAACGCTGGAAAAGGAAACGGAAAGAGATTCTTGTCCGTGATAACCACCGATGCGTCAATTGCATGTCCCGCGAAAAATTGCAGGTCCATCACCGTCAATACCATTTTCAGATCAAACTCAGGAAATTCAAGGAGCCGTGGGACTATCCACTTAGTCTGATGATCACCCTATGTGAGAGTTGTCATCGACGCGGTCATCAGCTATACAAAGTGCCTTCAATAGTAATTTAATCACTTCATACATGGCAGGTTTATTTAAAAACATGTTCGTAAAGAACCGCGCAGTCTCCCAGAACGGGGAGCAAAATGATGGTCAGGCAGATAGAAAAGACATTGCCGAAGATCTGTTCATCGAGAAAAAACCCATTTTGGATGACACGTTTATGGCGAGTACCAAAGGGATTTTAGCCATCTACCATTACCTGGAAAGCGATTTCGAAGGTAAGGGTTTCGATGATGCCATGATCAACCCGGATGAGAGTTACAAAAAAGAAAACATCCGTTTAATCAAGTTTGATCTGGAAATTATAATCCAAAAAGTAAGGGTATACCACGATTCCTTGCTGAAAGAAATCGATTTCCATGTTGAATCGAGGTCGCGTGCGGGGTTGGTTGATCTGGTAGAGGAACTCAAAAGTCGTAAGGCCGATCTGTTGGAACATATCGAGAAAGTCAACGAGATTGAGAGCTCGTTAAAATCCAATAGTGGCTACTGTGAGCGGGCGATCTTATCATATCAACGGGGTTTTATGAAAGGAATGGCCTCCATTACCCAGGCTAGTTTATTATCCAAAGCATTTTAATCATGGAAAAGAAAAGCGCCTATCTCAGGTTTTGTTGTTTCGTCACCGGATTGAGTTATCCACTGACACGGATTTCCAGTGAGCAAAGTGCCAAAAATGCAAAAAAATATATGGGAGCACTGCTCATTATCATGTTAGTATGGTTTTTCATCGGTTACTGCTTTGCGACACGTTATCTTCACATGGGAATCATCGGTGGCGTTGTGGGAGGGCTCCTTATGTCGTTCATCATTTTACAGATTGAACGCATTATTATTCTGTCGCACCACATTAGTGTGGGGGGGAAGGTGTTCCGGGTCATTCTGGGACTGGTGATGGCTATCTTGGGAGCCATGATTATGGACCAGTTCACCTTTCAGGATGATATAGAACTTAGGAAAAATTCTGTGCTCGAAATCCGTGTTAAAGAGGCTATTAAAAACAGTGAAAGTGATATACGGGCTCAGGTGGCAGAAATAGATTCTGTGTTGGAATTTTCCAACTCAAGGCTGTTTGCATTAAGTGAAGAGCTGCAGAAACGGCCAGTTATTGTGACTAATTATACGACAAGCAGCGTCACCAAAGACAGCCTTGGCAATAATGTAAATACCACCACCCAACGGAATACTTCGGTAGCGGAAAACCCTTTAAAAGTTGAATTTGATTTTCTTAAAAATCAAATAACAGAGCTTAACCGTAAGAAGTTCGAACTTTTAAATTCTCTTACAGATCTGAAGCGACGAAAAGAGGAAGAGTTAAAGTCCGCCACCGGCTTTTTGGATGAGTTGACACTTCTAAAGGAAGTTATTGCCTCTAATGGTGTAGGTATGTTTGTCTACGCTCTATTTCTGTTTTTCTTCCTCTCGTTAGAGCTGTTTATTCTCATTATGAAGCTCAGCGATAAAGAATCCGATTATGACAAACTGGTCGATCATCAAATGGATGTTCGTATACAGATGTTGCAGCGATTAAAGGCTTAACCGGTTGAATCACCTTACTCATATTGGTTCCATGTCGTTCAGGTTCAGAAAAAAGACAAGTATCATACCAGGGCTATACGTACACATTAGCAAAACGGGTATAAACACCGCCATAGGGCCGCGGCTGACCGGCGTGAACATCCGTTCCGGAATTCCCGGTATGGATGTTTCCGTCCGCAAACATTTCTTTTTTGACCGCACTAAAACGGTTAATATAGAGATCAGCAATGACGGCTTGGCTTGCATTAGAACTGCCTTGACAGACAGCCGTACGGAGATGCTGGAGATATTAGCGAAAGCTCAGGAAGTGAGCACTTGCCTGAGGAACCTAAAACGGAAACACAGAAATCTGGGTAGCTGGCTAGGTCGGATATTCGCGTCACCTGACGCCATCGCCCGCCTTGACAGACAGGTTGAAGAGCAACAAGCCCAAGTCGACGAACTGAGCCATCAATTTGAAAAGGCCCGCGTTGTCATTGATATGCATAGTGATCCGGAAGTCGCCGAAGTATTTCTCAGGGTTAGGGAAGCCTATTTGTTGCTGCTGGAAACATCTCAGACCTGGGATGCATCCGCCGTTTCGACTAAAGAGAGAAAGGAAGTAAATTTCACGTTCGGTGATCCTGATTTTCTGTACACAGAGCTACGCCCCTTTTTGTTCGAAAATCCAGACGGCAGCGACATCTATATTTTTCCCGCTTTCGTTGTGCAGGTGACTAACGCCCGAACGATCAAGGTGGTTGATTACGCCGACTTGATGTTTTCCTTCATTAAGTCGCCGACCGAACTCGCCGATCGTGTCGGTACATTTGAATTCACGTTTCCCGGTCATACTAAAACCCGATATCTTCTCAGTAATGTGTCGTCAGCAGAAAATTTTGCGAGCGCACTGGAAAACTATTTGGCATATTTCAAGAAAAAGACCGAGTAAAACAGTCATCGAACCGTATGGGATATCAACTCCGGGTTCATAGCGCTCGTGGAGGATGCCGCCGTTGAAGGAGATCGGTTGGGTAAAAGTGCGTTCCAGTTTAATGTGAAGGAATCAGGAACAAGGAAAGTCCGGGAAGCTCAACGGTCATCATCCCATCTTCCACATGAAGGTCCGGAAGTCCCGACACCCACTCCGGAATGGTTCGTGTATGGCGGGGCAATGGTCCCACCCTTGCCCGAGCATCCTTCGGCGTTTCCCCGAAGCGCTGCCGAAGGTTTCCCGAAGCGAGCCCGAACAACTCTCGAACAACTCCCGAACAACTCTCGAACAACTCTCGAACAACTCCCGAATAATGTCTACCTGTTTTTTCGTGCACTCCGCCGTGCTGAAAACAACAGCATAGCCCCCAGGATAATGATCACCAGTGCGATCAGGCAAACGGCGATCTTGCCGTGCGTCGCCAGCAGGCCCAGCACCAATATCAAAGAGCCCACGGCCAACAGGGCCAGTGCGATGGTCTTTACCGCCAACGCGCCCTGAAGCTTACCGTGCAAAAACTCACTGTCATCCGGCACGTCCGCATCGGCCAACACCGCGGGTGCGCGGTATGGTGTCTTACGGAATGCGACTTCGAAAATTGCCAACAATACAACCGGTAACGATACCCCCAGCACGGTTTCCTGCATACGGTCCAATGAAAGGCCCAGTAAGGCGGGTGAAATAAATTTAAAGAAAATGTTGACCGTCAGGCTCGCAACGGTAACGAATAACACTGAGAAGGCCGTTTGTCGTTTCGAAAACAGAGCCCACACCGCCGGGCCGTACAGGGGGACGCCCGTAAGCGCGCCGATGCTCAGCACCACCTCCACAATGCCCCCCATCGCCGGAACCATCAGGGCCACCAACACCGTCACCACTCCAAATCCTAAGGTGGAGAACCGCGCAACCCACATCAATGACTTATTGGATGCCGCAGGGTACAAGCGTTTATATACGTCGTTAGTAAACACTGCCGACGATACGTTCAGGGAGGCATTCACCGAGTCGGTGGTGGCAAAAATCATCCCCGTAATCATCAGGCCCATCATTCCGGCCGGCAGCACTTCCCTGCACATCATCAGGTAGGCGCCTTCGTTTTCGAGTCCGCCCAGATCGCTATTAACCAACCGATAGAGCATCGGCGGGCGACACCCCAAGACGCAAAGCAAGGAAAGAACCAATCGGAGGTTACGTTCGAGATTATTCCGTTTATGGATATTGTCCAGTTAAAGGTTACCCATAAAGGTTTGTCAGACGAAGCATACCAAGGGGCTTTTTTAGGTTGGGCATCCGTTTTGTCCAGCTTAAAATCATTGCTTGAAACGGGTAAACCTCTTGATGTAACTACAAGACGTTGGAAAGGTTAAAATAAATCGTTAAGGAAAAGCACAACTGTCTAAACGTTGTCCAACCCCGGCCGGGGTCAATCTAAGGTCAACGCTTCCGGGCTTTTTATTACCCAAAGTCAAAGAATGTTTATGACGCGGGAAACCGCCGAATAGGCCTGTCTGCATGGACTTTCCACCGACCTTCCTCCGTGCTTGATCCGTGTCTTACCCCAGTCATCGTCCACTGTGCGTCGACAAAACCCCGTGCACAGGGCACTTTATCGGGAAAGTATCGGGAATGTATCGGCAAAAAGCATACGTAGCGGGGGTGGAAGAGCCCCGTTCATTGGAGGGGACTGCTTGGGACCTTCTTCGGAGCTCGATGCCACCTTCCGGCCAGCTCAGTCGGACCTTGTAGCCGCCGCGCGGCTACAAGGTGGCTCGGAGTCCAGTAGGAGTCGGCTACGAGTCCCGAACAAGCTCCGAACAAGCTCCCAAGTGAAAGCCAACAGCAGGCGTGAAGAACCTGAAGAATTCTGTTAAAGTCCACAGAGAGCGCGGACTAGGAGACGCCAGCGAAGTGCCGCGGATCCAGGCGTGAAACAGCGGACTTTAACCAAGATTTCCTATCTTGCAAACACAAATATCCTCAAAGCTCTAACTAACCACGATAGCCATGAAGAAATGCGCCCTGATCGGCATCCTGCTGTCCACCTTCCTGACCGGCGCCTGCCAGTCAACCACTACCCAACCCGCATATAATTTCGACTTCGAGGTCGTCCGAAACAGCATGCCGGTAGGGTGGACAAATAATAGCAATAATACATACCGGCAATCGCTGGACTCCATCACGCCCCACAGCGGGAAATATGCCGCTGTACTGGAATTTACCGGCGGGGACCCCTCCTTCGGCACCTGGACGTTTGCCATCCCGGAGAACTTTCCGGGCAAGCAGATTACCTTCTCGGGATATATCAAAACGCAGGACGTAGAAGGGTACGCCGGCCTCTGGATGCGGATAGACCCGCAGGTGGCGTTCAACAACATGAGTCAGGAAGGTATTTCAGGCACGACCGACTGGACACGCTACGAGTTTACGCTGGACATGAATCCCGGGAAAACCGAGCGGATTGTGCTGGGAGCATTGCTGGCGGGAAAGGGCAAAATGTGGGTGGATAACCTGAAGGTGACCATTGATGGCAAAGACATCTCTACGGTGGCACCCCTGGAAAAAGAGCCGGCGAAACGGGATACGGAGTTCGACCGGGGGTCATCCATCGAGCTGCCTGCCCTGAGTGCAGACCAGCAGGAAAACCTGAAGATTCTCGGCCTGGTGTGGGGATTCGTGAAATATTACCACCCAACGGTGGGGAGCGGAAAGGTCAACTGGGACTATGAGCTATTCCGTGTGCTGCCGTCCGTCGTAGGCGCGGCTGATGCCGCACAGCGCGATGAGGTGCTGCTGAAGTGGATATCTCAACTGGGGCCGGTCAGCAAGGGCGGCGGGGCCCCGGAGGGAAATGTAAAGATGACGCCGGATCTGGAATGGATCACGGAATCCGGTTTTTCCGAAGAACTGACCGCAATGCTTTGTGAGATCAGGGAAGCCGAACGCCCGGATAAGCATTACTATATCGGGCAGGTGCCGAACGTGGGAAACCCGGAATTCCGGAATGAGGCGGCCTATGAACGGATGGACCCCGACGATGACGGCATGCGCTTGTTGGCTCTATTCCGGTACTGGAACATGATCCAGTACTTTTTCCCGTATAAGTACCTGATTGAGGAAGACTGGAAAGATGTGCTGGCCGAGTTTGTTCCCAAATTTGCGGAAGCCGGTGAGCAGGAAAAATACGTGCTAGCGCTGTTGGAGCTCATCGCCCGTATACATGATACCCATGCTTCCATACGGAATCACCCCCTGCTGAACGCCTTTTTCGGCGCCCGGCATGCGGCGGTGGATGTGTACTTCGTGGAGGGTCGGCCTGTGGTTACTGACTACCGCCATGGCGAATGGGGGCGGGCATCGGGGCTGAGGCTGGGCGACGTGATTACGGCGGTGAACGGCAAGCAGGTGGCCGACCGTATCCGGGAATTGCAGCCGTATGTGCCGGCATCCAACCGGCGGCGGCAACTGCAGGAAATCGGTCCGTCATTGGTACGGTCAAACGATTCGACGCTCCGCTTGGATGTGCTCCGCGACGGGAAACCATTATCCCTGGAGGTGCCTACCTATCCCGGGGATAAACTGACGTTCAATAACCCGTTTTATGTGGAAACTATTAATCTGAAAATCTTTGACGATAACATTGCCTATATCAACAACGCCTCCTTTGACGCCAAGGACCTTCCCGTGCTCTGGGAACGTATCAGAAACCGGAAGGGACTGATCATTGATGCACGGAACTACCCCCGGCATTTTCCCATTCATGAGCTGAGCGCCTATCTGATGGGGCAGCCGATCCCCTTTGTGTCATTCAGCGTGGGCAATGTGCAGCAGCCGGGCCTATTTGTAATGAATACCACACTGAGTGCGGGGGCGGCCAACGGCAAGCATTTTGATGGAAAGGTGGTGATTCTGGTGAACGAAATGTCATTGAGTTCGGCGGAATACCATGCGATGGCCTACCGCGTACACCCTAACGCCACCGTCATGGGAACGCCCACGGCAGGGGCCGACGGAAACGTGTCGCCGATTATGCTGCCCGGCGGCATCCGCACGGGCATAAGCGGCATCGGCATTTATTACCCGGATGGGGGCGAAACCCAACGGGTGGGCATTGTGCCGGACATTACGGTAGAGCCTACCATACAGGGCATCAAAGACCGCCACGATGAGGTGCTGACTAACGCGATAGCGCTGATTAACGGGAAATAAGTTTTCGGGACGATGATCAATCGGACGTCTGCGACGGAAGCTTCCGCAGCAACGCGTAGTCCAGGTAGAGCGTACCAAATGGGATGATGCATGCCAACAGCACCTTCCAGGTGGTTTCCCTGAACTTCCATCCCTGCTCTACGCCGACACGAAGTGCGCTGAACACAAATAGCAAGAAAAGGGAACCATGGATGGGGCCCATCGTTCGGACCAGCGATGGGAGACCGTAACCGTACTTCAGTGGAACGGCGATAAAAACCAGGATAAGCAGGGACAGGCCCTCTAAAAAAGCGCAGAGCCTCAAACGTCCGATAGAAGTAGTGAACAACGTTTTCATAATTAAAAAGACCGTAGATAGGGCCTCCCCGAGAGCGGTGAGAATGGCCAGGGGATGGCTATGAAAATAAGAACGAGCGCGAGAGAAAACCAAATCAGCATCGTACGGAATTTATCCCGATCCGTTTTTTTGCGTTTGGCCACGGCCGAGCCGATGGTTAACACGACAAGGGCCGAAAGCATCAGAACAAAATGGATGACGCTGTAAAAAGTAAGAGGTAAATTGTGAAAGCCCGTTTGGGGGTGGTGCCAAAAGGCTGCCACGAGCGGACTTTTTGTATAGAGCAGCATGCCGACCATCAACTGGATGTGGGCCACCGTTGCAGTCCAGTGCCGAAAGGCATTGTCGGTCCTGGTGAAGGGCCGGTTGTTGACCAATCCAACGGCTGCGCGGTAGACGGAATACAAGAGGCAGACCAGAACCAGCCAACGAATGAGGGAATGCAGGATCAATAGGGTAGGGTACATAGCTCGGACGACTTACTGTTTGCTGCGCCAAAGGTAATGTAAAAAACATACCAATCGGTATGTTTTTTGAAAAAAGTTACGATAGACTGGTGAGGTAATTTTTAAGTTCCTTTAAATAAGGAAGATATATAGATTTGCTGTTTTCCAGTTTTCCAAAGTTCCGGATACCCCAATAGCCGGACATTACGAAAAGTGTCACTTGCCGGGCGTCCACTTCTTTCCGGATTAATCCTTTGTCCTGACCGCGTTCAATCGCTGCCACCATAGCGGTTTCCCATTCGTGGGTGATCTCCTCCAGCACCCGGCGGAAATCCGCGTTCCACGGGGTCATCTCGTGGGTAAAGTTGGCGGCTGGGCAGCCGTATTCGACTTTCATGAATTCGTTATCCATTAACAGGCCGTGCATGAGGTCATAAATGGCGTCTAACGGGTTGGCCTGGCTCAGCAACGGCTGGATAAAACTTTCAGTGAGCGCCGGTTTCAGGATTTCCTGCAGGATGGCGAGACCCATTTCATCTTTGTTTCTGAAATGGTAATAGAATGCACCTTTGGTCACTTTCGTGGTGGCGAGGATGTCATCGATGCTGGTTGTTTGATATCCCCTGACGTAAATCAGTTCGAACGCTTTCGTTAGAATCATCAACCGGGTTGCTGCCGCTTTTTTCATAAGACACCATTGGGTAGGTACGCAAAGAAACGAAAAATCAACTATATTTGTCAGATATATTAACATAATAACCCTCTCATGATCGATACCGGTTTAAATCCCATCAGCAGCATTACAATGACCGACCAGGCGGAAGAACAGTTGCGGGATTATTTTGTCAATAAAGGCTTCAGTATTGGAGATACCCTACCTAAAGAGGCCGAACTGGCAGAAGCACTGGGCGTAAGCCGCAGCGTAATCCGGGAGGCATTGAGCAGACTGCGGATGCTGGGAATGATTGATGTACGCAAGCGCCGGGGGATGATCCTGACCGAACCCGATGTATTAAGCGGGATGTCCCGTATACTGGAACCCAAGCTGTTAAGTAAAGAAACGCTGAAGCGGCTCTTTGAAGTTCGGCTTATGTTGGAAATGGGATTGGGGGAGTTTCTTTACCCCCGGATCACGGAGAAGCATTTCATGAAGCTGGAAGATATTTTAGGCGAAGAAGCGCACGCCGGAACCAAAGCTGAATTGGTGGAGTTGGATATCAAGTTCCATTCTACGCTCTATGAAATCACCGGAAACCCGGTGATCATCCGGTTCCAGCGGATGTTGCAGCCGATCTTTCAATACGGGCTCGACTACCGCGCGGAACTCCATAAGCCGGGTAAACCCCCCAAAGTAACCCACCGTGACCTTGTGGATATATTGAAAAACGGAAACGCCGCCAACTTCAGGGAAGCCATGCGTCAGCATTTTGAGCTTCATTTTCAGTTGCTTAGCTGATCGAAAAAATAATACAGCTGATTATTTGGATTTATCGACGGACAGTTTTGTTATTTGCTATAACCTAATATATCAGACATATATGTTTTAAAACACTTGCTGATAAGTTTATAGAACGGCAGTTTGATATGTAGGACATGAGAATAATAAGAGTTTAATCATTTATGAACGCGTTGCCGTAGAATATTGCGGTGCCGGAAGTGGCCCAGATATGATGCCCCATACTACTGATCATCTTGTCCGTACTGTATTCTGTGGACCCCCGCGCGCAGGGTGTTCGTCGGATGGTATGGCGCGAGTTGCCTCCGATTCCTGCTCCCTCGGGTGGCGCGGACGGAGCAGGACTGTCGGGGCACTTCGCAGGCGTACACAGGGGTGTATTGCTGGTTGCGGGCGGGTCTTACTTCAACGACAACGGAAGGCCTTGGAACGGCAGTATGCGGGTCTTGAGCGATGGCGTCCATGTGATGGAGCAGGGCAGTGATGGCGAATACAGGTGGTTGGATACCGTGTTCCGGTTGCCCTCCGCCCGGGCCTACGGCGCTTCGGTGAGTACACCCGACGGAGTCGTCTGTATCGGCGAAGCGGACTCGTCTGACTATACCCGTGGCATTAGGCCAGGCTGCCGGAACGGCCGCGGCAATGTGTGCCGAAAGGGCCATAGCGGTGACGGAATTGGACGGAAAGTGGCTTCGGGATACCTTGCGGGAACAGGGTGCCATCGTATGAAATAGATACAACTAACGATATGAAAAAAGTGATAATCAGTACGGTTCTGTGGTTTGTGGCACTTAATGGCGGCTTCGCGCAGGATCGCTTGGAACGGCAGCAGCCCTTCGAGACGATGGTATGGATGGGCAATGAACGCGGAATGAAAAGTCACCGGATCTTGGGGTTGGCCATGAGCCGTACCGGGGTGCTGCTGGCGTTTACAGAGGCGCGGTATGACGGAAGTGACGAAGGGCCGCACGATCTGGTCTGCAAGCGCTCACTGGACAACGGGACTACCTGGCCCTCGGAAGTCATGATTGAAAAAAGTGACGGGAGCTTCTGGCGGTCGCAGAACCAACCCGACAAGCAGGAATCGTGGTCGAACCCCGTCGCATTGACCGATCGTTCCAACGGGCGCGTGTTCATTTTTTACGTGCTCAACGAGGGGGAATACAAAGGGCACAATACGCAACGGATGACGAGGATATTTTATAGGTACAGCGACGATGAAGGGTTAACCTGGAGCGACCGCGTCGAACTGACCGATGTATTGAACGTAGGCCCCGATGGGAAACCTCACGTAGGCATCAACGGCGCGCCGATCCGCAATGCGGATGGCTTTGCATGCGACTACCTGGACCGGGCGTTCCATATGCCGGGCCCCGGGCACGGGATCCAATTGGATAATGGCCGGCTACTGATTCAGTTCTGGCACCGGAGGGCCATTGGCCGGGTGACAGCCGACGGCACCCATATAACGACACCCATCGGCGATCGCCTTTACAGTTCGTCGGTAATTTACAGCGACGATCATGGACGGAGCTGGAAGAAAGGCCGGGATACCGGGCTCGGTCACCGCGCTACGGAGGCGCGCGTGGCTCAACTGGCCGATGGGACAGTCGTCCTGAATGCCCGCATGCACACCAAGGGGCGGCGATGGGTCGCCCGTAGTCACGACGGAGGAGAGACCTGGCAGGAGGAATACGAAGAAATTACGGCGATGCCGTATACGG
>ENA-UOVV01001403-UOVV01001403.1-compost-metagenome-genome-assembly--contig:-NODE-1403-length-17897-cov-5.360161_pt1 | contig 17897 bp, 12 predicted proteins | sample MGYA00238155_ERZ761577 | MGnify/ENA primary metagenome ERZ761577 (study PRJEB28898, sample SAMN06268775) | compost metagenome | isolation source: Emeryville, CA | place: USA:Emeryville, CA | collected...
CTCCCAGGGTTTCAAAGGTTACGGGAGCATCGAATACGGAAATCTGGGCAGTGCCGTCAAAATGGATATCCACCTCCCCGGTCTCAGGATCGGTGATTTGCCCTTTTACGGTTGTTTTTTCAAAGGGCTTCAGGGTATCCGGGGCGGCAGTCCATGAAATCGTCTGATCCGGTATGGCCAGTTTCATGGAAGGGTCGCCCAGGAGAACGAAATTACGGTTCAGGGCGCCGGCCAGGCTCTGGTTTTTGGTCACCCGCATCAGATCTCCCAGCCGGCGGTATCCGGCATTCAGGGCCTTGTAAAAGGCCTGGTTGATGGAAAAATTTGTACTCGAAAATACTGGCCGGGTCGTGGTCATCGCAGCAATGGCACCGCCTCGGGGGCTCAGAAGCATCAGTTCAGCCCCTGACACCACGGACGGATTGTCGTATCGCCCGAATTCACAGGTCGCCGTAAAAAGCAGAGGCATATTCCGGTAGCCTGAAACATGGAGGATATCATTCAGTGTCAGGATTTGTTCGTCGGTCCAGCCCTGTTCGTCTCCATGACCTGTAAAATTGACGATGAGTGAACCTTCATCAATTCTTCTTCGCAGCTCCTGATTCACCCCGGGTGCACGGTTACCGTTAACCCCCGCATGTAGCGGATACTCATCCACAAAAAGCCTGCGGCTCAGAAAGCCGGAATCAGCAATGGCAGCCAGCTGATCAGCATGGGTTTGGTGAATATTCCCGTCCCCGTTATCCGCTACAAATGTGATGCGCTGTCTCCACGCATTACGGGCGGAACTGGTAGCATAGTCAATCAGTTTATCGACGACCAGTCTGGCTTCCTGCCGGTTTTTCACCGGAAGCCGTCCGACACCGATCTGCATGGGCCGGTCACCTGAAACATCCTCCAGCCAGTCGCCAGCATCATCATCGAGCATACCGAAGTAGTCGTCCGACGCATAGGTGTACACGGGGTGGAGGGACTCATGACTCTGATACGTCGGAATATGGGAAAGGTATTCGGAATAGGAATCCCATTGATTGCGGTTGCGGAAATCGTAGGTGGCATCGCCGAACAGTAACAGGTAGCGTATACCGCCCTTCCGGTAAAAATGGCGGCACAGATCCCGTATTGCGGTCACGTCAGGTTTGCCCGACGAAAATTCGTTGTAGATTTCCTCGAGCGTGACGGTCAGGACCTTCAGGCCATCATGTTTTTCCCTGAATGCCGCCAGGCGAAGTGCTTCTTCTTTCCAGTCCGGTGCTGTAATGATGAGCAAATCCGGTGACGGTAATGAGCGCAGATGCTGATTGGTCAGGCGTCTGACCGACGGGGGGTGAACCGCCATATCGGTCGTAAATCCCAGATAGACCTGGCTGGTCTGGGTTTTCCCCGGAATTCGTAACACATTTCCCGTGGGTATCACCCGGCGGGGCGTCCGGGGTTCCGATACATCCCACAGATAAAATCCACTTGTCAGGTTCTGAAATTCGAAAATCTGATTTTCATTTTCAGCAGGGGGAAAGCGGTAGTGTGTCGGGTGCTCGTAGGAAACCAGTGAACGTTGCAGATTCAGCCCGATCTGGTCGAGGTACGCGCTGGCACTGTTTTGTCCTGCTTTATCATAGGTGAGATTGATGACCAGTTTTGTTTCATTTCTCTGGGTGAAAACAAATTTTCCTTCCGTTATCTGGGCTTTCAGGTCGTAACGTTGGGTAGTAACCGTTCCGGCAGTTGCCTCTCCGACGGTTTGCCCGTTAATGTCCCATACAAACCGTGTGGGCACTTGGGCTGAAGCTATGGCCGCAAAACGGAGTATACCCTGGGCCCCCGGGACGATGCCGGGAAATTCGGGCTCCAGCCTTAGTGTATTCCGGGTGCCCAGGAAGTCGCCCCACCAGGATCTGCCCGATTTCAGCAGGTTCACTTCTTCCTTTTCGTAATACCAATATTCAGTATAGGTAGTCGACACCTGGGGTTGGGCAGGCAGTTCGGGCGTGAGATCGGTGATCTGCGGCCCGGGTTCGGTCGAGACTGTCAGAAAGTAATAGGTCGTATCGGTATAGGGATTGATTTCGTGCCGGAACTCACCGGCCGTCAAGTCGTAAAATATCCGGGCTGGCCCCTCCCCGTAAAAATATACAGCCTGTTGTTCCGGGTCCGTCCACGTAGCCACAGGCTCCGGTTCGACGGGTCTGGATGACCTGTTTGAAGGCGGAAGCATACCGTTTCCGTTACTGTAGATCCGGATTTGCCCCCTCGATAAAGCAGCGGGATCGATGCCTGCCTTTTCCAGAAAAGCTCGGTCAATCTTATACACTCCCGGACTGGCTACACCCATTTTATACCAATCTCCGGTGGCAAGCAGCTGAGAAAAGGCTTTGAAAGGGAAGGCGGTCAGGGCTGTCCATAGAAGGAGTACCGTAAATCCAGTGAACTTCCGCCTATATTTGCTCTTCGACCAAGGCATGCGCCGCAATGGTATATTTTTTCTTTGACGTGGTTTCAACACAGAGGACCCGGGTTCTTCTCAAAGGCCCCTTGACGAAGCCCTTGCCATTGAAAACGAACAACGCTCCTTCATTAAGATACTTCAGAGGCTTTTTATTGGTTGCATCCTCGGCCGTATCATATTTCTTCACCGCGATCATCAGGTTGGGATCGCCCGAGCTACTGGCTTTGGGATTTTTCAGATAGCGGGCAAAGGCATAGAGGAGCTCCTCGGGAAAAATTTCCGCAGTGAGTACCGGAAGCGCCAGTTCCCGAAAGCACTGTTTCCATTCTTTCCCATGCGGGGCCACGCGGTTGCCATAGCGGCGGAAAACGGCACAATGGGCCGTTTCATGAATGTAGGTGATCAGAAAGGCATAGGGATTAAGGTCGGTGTTGACTGTGATGACGGGCCGCACCCCAGGTCTGCCGGTGAAATCTCCCAGTCGGGTTCGCCGGGGGGCAGACCAGCGGAAATCAAAATCGAAGCGCTGCTGCAGTTCCAGGCAATACTGTCTGGCTTTCTCCGGCAGTGCTATGTTCTGTAAGAGTTTTTCCAAATCGATCGAATTTTAAGCAAATTAAAAACAAAGCCGCCATACGGTAAAACCATATGGCGGACTTCAACTATACATACTATACTTTATCTTCGAAGTGACACGTGGCCACTATTAGTCTTCTACCTTTAAAATTTATTATAATACACGTTTGCTAGCAGTTATGCAAACGTAAAATTGTGAAAAAATCTAACGAAATACAATATGCCCGTTCTCTTAACAAGGTAAATTTCAATTAAGTTTCTCGCAGAACCAGTTCCAATGGCTTAGGAGGGCGGGGTAAATTCAAATTAACCATTTGTTTACCCGTACTACCAGTAAACTAGTTTTACTTTTATTTCGACCTATCGTCATGTGAATCGGGGCTTTACTTCACCGCTAGTCGCTACTGGGAAATTTTATCAAGAAAAAGTATGATTCATTGTTCCGAATTAAAAATTTTATTGATCTCCATAAAGCTTATGGGTTTGTCAAGAAAGTAGTCGGCGCCGTTACGGAGGGCTTCCTCTCGGAGATTTGTCATAGCACTAAGCATGAGGATTCGGGCTTTGCGGGCAGCTTTGCGTATATTTCCTAACGCGTTGATGCCCTTTCCATCGGGGAGGTTATTATCCAGTATTACCCATTCGGGTTCAATCTCTTTGATGAAAGATAAGCCATCTTTTAAATTGGTTGCGATGGTAACACTTCCAGGACCCTGATTAAGGACCCTTTTTCGCAAGTAGTTACCCATCAATAACCCGAGTTCTTCCTCGTCTTCAATTATTACGATTCTCATGAAGTCGTTAAGATTATTACGGAATGTTCTAAAATAATCTTGCCAGTTGCTTCGTATAATAATTGGAGGTCTTCGTTGCAGTTAACGGGATTCCAATTCCACAGTATGTAGAAAAGCATACGCGTGACATGAACCCGGAGTTCCTGACTTCATCGAAATTTACCAAACTGAAACTAACGCACATAAAACCATCACAATCATGATTAATTCGAAAGTTTTTTGGGGAATAGTAACAGCTGCAGCAGCAGGTGCTGTGATAGGACTTTTATTTGCTCCCGAGGAAGGTCGCAAAACCCGCCGGAAAATTCGCAATACGGCCGAGGGCTGGTCCCATGATGCCCTGGATACACTCGAATCCAGCAAAAGGAAAGTGCTGGAAGCTGCACAAAAACTGAAGGAAACGGCTGTGAAAGCCAAACAGGACGCCAAAGAGGCCATTGAAGAAGCCACAGAAAAAGCGTAAGAAATCACTGCCCGGACCCCCCAGGGGTTCCGGGTTTCCTATACGTTATCCCCGTTAAACGTATTGTCTGCCGGCAGAAATATGGAGAAGGAGGTGCCAAGCCCTTCTATAGATTTGACGGTGATATAACCATTGTGATTGGTAACCACTCTCTTGCAGATAGCCAGACCGATTCCCGTACCCTGATAATCTTCCCGGCCATGTAGGCGCTGAAACAAGGCAAATACCTTTTCAGCGTAAGTCTCATTAAACCCGATCCCGTTGTCTGTGAAGGTGATGTTGTGGAAATCCAGTGTCTCATGCGCAGGCATACAGCTCCCGATATCACTTCCCTTTGCCATCGTATAGGATACGCCGATGGCCGGAGCCAGGTCAGGTTTGGCGTATTTAAGCGAATTTTCTATCAGATTCTGAAACAGTTGTACCATCTGGGAAGGATACACGTTAACTACCGGCAGGTCATCGCTCGTGATCGTGGCATTTTTTTCCGAGATCTTCAGGCTGAGGTTGCTCCTGACTTCCCTGAGCACCTTATTCAATGATACCGGCACTTTATCGGCTTCCGTGCGCATGAGCTGGGAAAAGGCCAGCAAGTCGTGAATCAGCTGCTGCATTCGGCCTGCCGAGCTATTGATTTTGTCGAGCAAAATGCGGCTTTCAGGTTTTAGTTCTTCCGAGTGCTTCTGCAAAAGCCGGTCCGAAAAGCTTTTCATTTTACGCAGTGGTTCCTGCAGGTCGTGTGAGGCGCTGTACGCAAATTGTTCCAGTTCGGCGTTCGAGCGGTTAAGATTTTCGATCTTATTTTCCAGTTCAGCTCTGTACTTCCGGTTCTGCAGCAGTTTCCCGTCCAGTAAGTAGAAAATGCCAGCCATGAACAGGACCGAAGCCAGCATTAACATCCAGTTGTAGCGGAAAAGTTTTTTCTGGTAATCATCCCTGTTTTCCATCCGCGTCTGCATCACCGTATTGGTTTTGGCTACGAAAGATTCCAAGAGCTCATACAAATCCCTCATCACCACCGTATTGGGGATGGGGAGTTTGCCGTGGCCCGAAAAATAGCTCATGTCGGGCAAAGGGTCCGAAGGACTAAAACCATAGAGCTGGGAAATACTCTGCTGTATGCGCGCAATAAATTCTTTCTGCTCCACATCGCTGGCTGTGAGCGAATCGAGACGTGAGATGAGCCGGGGAATATCACGGGCATTCTCCAGGGCCAGATCCTTATTGACCCTGTTACCGTATGCATTATTGGCTACGATGTTAAAATTGATCTCATGCAGAACCGTCGAAAGGTCGTTGAGGGCAGAGAGGGTATACTGGCTGTTGTCGACCTGAGCTGCATAGAAAATCAGTTTGCGGTTGATCTGATTGAAGCTGACGGACAGGCCAAGGATCAGGATTAGGGGGACCAGAAAAAGCAACCGGAATATGGTGACGGAATCTTTTAAATTCAATTTCCATTGGGGTGGCTGGTAAAGTTTAAAATTCACCATTATACGCGGAAATTAGTTTGAATCGACTATATTTAGAATGTGGAAATTTATACTCATATTTGAAACGCCCATAAGGTTATCAGAGGTATTGGGCAAAATCTTTGCCACGGGCTAAATTCCACATTAGAAGTACAAAATAGGAAATAATACATGCAAAGACAGGCTCAGGTACAGAAGCAGACTTTAAAGTACTCCCCCTTGCAGATTCAGATGCTGAATTTACTGCATCTGACCACCATGGAGCTGGAGCAGCGAATTAAGGAAGAGCTTGAGATAAACCCTGTCCTGGAGGAGGGCACGGACGAACCTGTTGAGAACACCCCTACCGAGGATCTCGGTGATACGATCGGAAAAGGAGGGGAGGAGGTGCCACCGGTACAGGATTACTACGACTGGGACGAATTCGCCAACGATGATATTCCAAGCTACAAAACGAGTGTAAACAATTATCCCGCCGATGATGAGGTATATGAACGCCCTATTGTGGAGGGCGTGGCATTCCGGGATGAGCTCAAGGAACAGGTTAGATTCCTGGCCCTGAAAGAGCGGCAGCAGTTTATTGCCGATTATATTCTGGATTCACTGGATGAGGACGGATTTCTACGCCGTGACTGTGATGCCATAGCCGATGATATATCATTTGCCAATAACATTTTCATCGAAACCGAGGAGGTAGAGGAAATGCTCATGCTCATCCAGAAACTGGACCCGCCGGGGATTGGTGCGAGGGATCTGAAAGAGTGCCTCGAAATCCAGCTGTCCCGGTTGCCTGAGGATACCTCCGGACTGAACCTGGCTAAAAAGGTCGTCAAAAACTATTTTGATGAGCTGGGGAACCGGAATTACGACAAAATCATGCGGCTGCTGGAGATCTCGGAGGATGAACTCAAGGAAGCCATTCGGATTATCACCTCCCTGAATCCGAAACCGGCTTCGGGGTTAAGGAACGACTCCCTGCTTAACGAGAGTATCAAGCCTGATTTCCTGCTGACCTATGCGTCGAACGGGGATATAGAGGTGCAGCTGGCCTGGGGAAACAGCCCGGCACTGCGGCTAAACAAGGTTTTTCTGGATATGGTCGGTGAGAAAAAGGATAAGGCCACCCGCCAGTTTCTGAAAAGCAAAATCAGCTCGGCCAAATGGTTCATAGACGCCATCAAGCAGCGGGAAAATACGATGCTGAACACACTGAAAGCCATTATAAAGCTGCAGTACGAATATTTTCAAACCGGAAATATCAAACTTCTTAAGCCGATGATTCTGAAGGATGTGGCGGATATTATCGGCATGGACATCTCCACCGTTTCGAGGGTTACGACCAACAAATACGTACAAACACCTTTTGGAATCATACTGCTGAAGGATCTCTTTACCGAGGGAGTGACCAATGAAGAAGGAGTTGAGGTGAGTAACCGGGCCATACAGGAGGCCATTCGGGAAATCATTGAGGGGGAAGACAAACGTCATCCTTACAATGATCAGCAGATAACCGAACTGCTGGCGGAACGCAACTATCAGGTCGCCCGCCGGACGGTGGCGAAATACCGGGAACAACTGGGGATTCCTACAGCCAGACTCAGGGTTAAAATATAAAATGAGGCCCGGAAAATAAAGATTATCAGTCTTAGAGCCTTTTATAACAAAGTATATACGATTGGGGGCAATCCTCCGGATGAATTCCTGGCAGACGATGAAGAAAATACTGGTTATCGACGATGAAGTAGATATATGTATGCTGTTGAAGCGGTTCCTCTCCAAAAAGGGGTTTTCCGTGGAGACTGCACAATCGGGTAGGAAAGGGCTTCAGCTGCTCGAAGATTTTGAGCCTGACCTGGTCATGTCCGATTTTCGCCTGGGAGATTTCACAGGTACCGACCTGCTGGTCAACATCAAAACGAAATATCCTCATATTCCTGTCCTGATTATCACCGGCTATTCGGACATCAAGGATGCCGTCAATGTGATGAAACTGGGCGCATACGATTACATCACCAAACCCTTGTTTCCCGAGGAAATTCTGGTAACCGTCAATAAGGCTATCGAGGATGCGGAAAAGAAAAAGGAGGAAACCCGCGCGGTCGCCGCACCGCCTTCCGGGGAGGAAATGGCCGAGTCGGGTTCGGTGAAGACTTTTCGCAGTCCGTCGAAATCAGGCTATATCATGGGCAGGGGTAAGGCCGCCCAGCAGCTTTACAAGCAGATCGACCTGGTAGCGCCGACCAATTACAGCGTCATTATCTACGGGGAAAGCGGGTCGGGCAAGGAAGCCATAGCCCATGAAATTCACAACCGTTCGAAACGTCGCGGACAGGCCTTTGTGGCGATGGACTGCGGTGCCATATCCAAGGAACTGGCCGGCAGTGAACTCTTCGGACATGAAAAAGGATCGTTTACCGGTGCCCTTACCACGAAGCTGGGTCATTTCGAAATGGCTAACGGGGGAACCCTGTTCCTCGATGAAGTAGCCAACCTGTCGTATGAGGTACAGGTAGCGCTCCTGAGGGTAGTGCAGGAAAGAAAAATGAGGCGCATTGGCGGAAACAAGGAAATCGAACTCGACGTCCGTATCATAGTCGCCAGTAACGAGAAATTATACGAAGCTGCCAAGAAGAAGAAATTCCGGGAAGATCTCTACTACCGTTTCAATGAATTCACCATTGAACTGCCTCCCCTTCGGGACCGGAAGGATGATCTGCTGCTCTTTGCTGAGGCATTTCTGGACGAAACCAACCGGGAACTGGGGAAAAATGTGAAAGGATTCTCCAGGGAAGTTATCAACGACTTCATGAACTACAACTGGCCGGGTAACCTGCGCGAACTGAAAAATGTCATTAAAAGAGCGACGCTTCTTTCGGACGGAGAACTGATTGAGGAGAAAGCATTGCCCTTTGAAATTGCCAATTATCCCAAGTTATCGCCCCTGGAGCCGGATTTGAGTGAGGAGGAAGAAGTAGAAAGCGAAGAGGAACTCGACGTAGAAGTGCCTAACCTGAAAGTAGCTGTAAATGAGGCCGAATATGAGATGATCATGAAGGTGCTCAAGCAGGTCAACTTCAACAAGAGTAAGGCGGCACGGCTTTTGAATATAGATCGCAAGACATTGTACAATAAAATGAAACAGTTGGACATGCATTAATTTAGCGATCGTTTTAAAATGAGTTTATCGGAAGAGCAATTGATAGATGGAGTCGGGTGTGGTTTACTGAAATTTCGCAAGGTTGAAGGAGATTACCTTTGTGAATACGCCAACCGGGAGGCTGAGCGGGTTCTGGGTATAGCGGAAGGCCTCCTTTGGTCCAAGCTAAGTGAGGGTTATAAACTGAATAGGTCCTTACCGGATGAATATCTAAAATTCCCCGATGGAAAGGTCTATCAGGTATTGAAAAAGCAGGTGGGAGACGACCAGTATCTGTTTACCCTTCTGGATAAAACCCTGGAAAATCATATCGATCAGGAAGTCGGGGAGTTTCTGCACAAAGCTTCCCACGACCTTCAGGAACCCCTTCGGAAGATCATTTCATTTGGGGAGCGCATAGAAAGAAACCGGCATCAGCTCGGTGAGGAAAACAACCTCTACCTGTCGCGAATGATGAATGCCACCGACCGGATGCAGCATTTGCTTACCGGATTGCTATCCTATTCGCGGTTGGGGCTTAGCCCGGAAGCATTTAGTGATTGTAATCTTACGGAAGTAGTAAATCTGGCCTATCAGGAAGCCCTCGACGCCGCCGGACGCCCCACAGCACGTTTTCAGGTGGGAAATCTCCATGGGATTCAGGCGCGTAAAAACCAGTTGATCAGATTGTTTCAGGAGCTGTTCAGCAATTCCCTCAGGTTTCAGGACAAAGAAAACATTCCTGAAATCAGGGTAGAAGCAGATAGCGATATTGCCTCGAACCGGGTCAAAATTAAGATTTCCGATAACGGAATAGGTTTTGAGAATGAGCATGCAGATCAGATTTTCAAACTCTTCTCACGCCTGAACGGACGGGCGGAATTTGCGGGAGCGGGTATAGGTTTGGCCATTTGTAAAAAAATTGTCGATGCTCATTCCGGAGAAATCAGTGCCGACAGTAGCCCTGGCAAAGGTACAACCTTCACCATCACACTTCCTCTGACGCAGTCCATACCATAACCTTGCAGACTTTCCTTTATTCATATTTCGAACTGGTATGTCAGACCGTCCATTGAGGATTTTATACGTCGATGACGACGAAGATGATTTTCTGCTGGCCGAAGCTTGTTTCAGGGAGATTCCGGACCTCCGGTATGAACTCACCTGGTGTCCCAGCTATAAAAGGGCGCTCTATTATCTGAAAAGAAACGAGCACGACCTCTATCTATTTGACTATTATCTGGGCGAGCATACCGGACTGGATTTGATTCAGCAGGCATTTTCCTATCAGTGTGAGGGGCCCATCATCCTGCTGACCGGACGGAACGACGATACTGCCGCCTTCCAGAGTCTGCGTACGGGCGCCACCGATTACCTGGTCAAAAGCGAACTCAATGCCCAGTCCCTGCAGCGGAGTATCCGATACTCGCTCGAGAGGACGTCATTTACCCGGGCAATCCGGCAGAGTGAGCGTCGCTACCGAAGGATATTTGAAGAATCGGGGGATATGCTGTTCACGACTGACACCCGTGGTTACCTGCTCGATTTCAATAATTCCACCCTCACACTTTCCGGGTATAACCACCTTCAGCTGAAGGAGATGGGCCTTCTGTCCCTCATCATTTCACCCAACTTTAAACAGATCTGGAAGGGTTTGCTGGAAGATGGGGAGGTGAGCAATGTGGAAGTGATTCTCAAAACCAGCCGGGGGGATAAACGCATCTGCATCTTCTCGGGCAGTTTGGAAAAGGATGAGGACCGGCATTATGTACAATGCCGCATGCATGATATTACTTCGAGCAGGCAGTCGGAACGGGAAAGGCTGTTTTCAGAAAAGATAGCGGTTTCGGGACGTCTGATCAGGATGCTGGCTCATGAGGTGAGAAATCCCCTTACCAACATTACGCTTTCCGCCGAGCAACTCGAATCGGAACTGGACAACGAGGAACTGAGCTTTTACACGCAGATTATCAAACGCAACTGCGGCCGGATCAATGAACTGATCACCCAATTGCTGCAATCGTCCCGACCGGGCGAAGTAAATCTGGAGCCGGGCAACATGTGCGAGGTGATGGACGAGGCCATATTGGCTGCCAACGACCGGATTCATCTGAAGAAGATCAGAGTGGTGAAAAATTACGACTCCGCCATACCCGAAATTGCCCTGGACCGGACCTCCCTCCAGCTGGCTTACCTCAATCTGATCAACAACGCGATAGAAGCCGTGGAGGAGGGGACCGGAGTAATAGAAATCCATTTGTGGCTGCTGGATTCGGAACTTAAAGTGGAAATTTCGGATAACGGCTGCGGAATTAGCGAAGACGTGATGCAGCAGATATTCGAACCCTACTTTACCGGCAAAAAGTCGGGAATGGGAATAGGCCTGGCGACAGCGCTGAGCATCGTGCACTCCCATGGTGGGCGGATCGACGTGCAGTCGGAGGTCGGAGCCGGTACTACTTTTACCTTAAGTTTTCCGGTGCCGGAAAGCTCCAATGGCTGAACGGATTAAGCATGGTATTCTCTCCGGAGAACGATCATTTGTGCCGGGAACTGCCGCTTCGCCTGTTTGAATTCCGCGTGGCTGATGCTATATTGCGTTGATGGAAGATTTTGTCGTTTCTGCGCGAAAATACCGGCCGGCCACCTTTGATACGGTGGTAGGCCAGTCACATATTACTACCACCCTCAAGAACGCCATTGCGACCAACCACCTGGCACAGGCTTTTCTGTTTTGCGGACCGCGGGGGGTGGGGAAGACCACCTGTGCCCGGATCCTGGCCAAAACGGCTAACTGTCAGAACCTGACGCCGGAGGTGGAGGCCTGCGGCCAGTGTGATTCCTGTGTCAGCTTTGCCAATAACGCATCGATCAATATCCATGAGCTCGATGCCGCGTCGAACAACTCGGTGGACGATATCCGGTCGCTGACCGAGCAGGTGAGGTATCCGCCGCAGACCGGAAGATACAAGATCTACATCATAGACGAGGTTCACATGCTTTCGACGGCGGCCTTCAACGCTTTTCTGAAGACATTGGAAGAGCCCCCGCCCTATGCGATTTTTATTCTGGCTACGACGGAAAAACACAAGATTCTGCCCACGATTCTTTCCCGCTGTCAGATATTCGATTTTAACCGGATTCAGTCGAAGGATATTGCAGACCATCTGGCTAAAATAGCAGCCCGGGAAGGCATTAAGGCAGAACCGGAAGCGCTGGAGCTCATCGCCCAAAAAGCGGACGGAGGGTTGAGGGACGCCTTGTCCATGTTCGACCTCAATGTCACTTTTTCGACCGATCAGACCCTGCGCTATAAGGAGGTATTGAATAATCTCCACATTCTGGATTATGACTATTACTTCCGAATCGTCAACGCGTTTCTGCAAAACGACCTCTCTTCAGCCCTGCTGTTGTTCGACGAAGTGATCCGGAAAGGTTTCGACGGTCATCTGTTCATCGGAGGACTCATGGAACATCTGCGGAATCTGCTCGTGTGCAAGGATCCGGCTACGGTAGCCCTGCTTCAGGTAGCCGATTCGGTCAAGGTTAAGTTTCAGGAACAGTCCCGAAACTGTACGGTCAGTTTCCTCCTGTCGGCCCTGAGCGTGGTAAGTCAGTGTGATCAGCAGTACAAGCTGGCCCGTAATCATCGGCTGCATGTAGAGCTGTGCCTGATGAAACTTGCCCATATCAATTCCGTGCTGAGCTTTACGGGCAATGCGGTGGACGATGAAACCTTAAAAAAAAAAGTAGCTGAAAAGCCGGCAGCACCGGCCCCTGCAGCAGTCACTGCCAGTACTTTACCCACCGCTGAGACGGCAGTCCCGGTGAAATCGACCGTTACCGAAATACCCAAAACCCCGTCTACACCGGCGGCACCTCGTCCGGCCGCACCCAAATTCAGCGGTGGCCTGAAAAGTGCTCGTGCTATTCTCGCTTCAACGCAGAACGCGGTGGAAGCTCCCACGGAGACCGTAACCCAGACGCAAACTATTTCCTCTGCATCGAGAAACCTGCCAGCCTTATCTGCTGACAATCTTCCCACGGCGATTGCCCAGTTTTTGAAGAAAAGAGGGGAGGAAGGAATTTTATCTTCGACCGAGGAGGTGATGTTTGCGAGGGAAATAGACTTCCAGGATGGGGAAATGAGTCTGGTACTGGACAACGAACTTCAACTCGAAAAGCTCAATGAAATCAGGGGTGACCTGGCGGCATTTTTGCGGGAACGATATGCTTTCGATCGTTTCTCAATCGACGCACGGGTTTCACCCACGGAAATAAAACGAGGACCCTATACTCCGAAAGAAAAGTTTGAGTTTCTGGCGGCCAAAAATGAGCACCTGATGGAACTCAGACGGAAATTGAACCTCGACACCGACATCTGATGAAATCAATCTGACTAACGCCCGTTATGAAACCATTTTATCTGCTGATATTTCTACCCCTGATGGCGTTTTCGCAAAACCGTACGGAAGAGCGTATCAAAAAGAAAGCTGCGAAAATCCATGCCAGGGTGTTCACCGTCGACACCCATGCCGATGTCCCGATCATGATGGTGAAGGATGGATTTGACATCGGTAAGGAATACGATTTCAAAAAAGACGGGTCGCAGATTGACATACCCCGGATGAAGAAGGGGAAAATGGATGCCATGTTTTTTGCGGTGTATCTGGCACAGGGAAGGAGGTCGGAGGAAGGATTGGCGGAAGCGAAGCAGAAAGCCCTGGCCATCTTTGATACGATTCACAATGCTATCCGTCGATATCCCCAGCATCTGGGGCTGGCAACTACACCGGAAGAGGGATATCGCTTGCAAAAACAGGGAAAGATAGCAGTGTACATTGGAATAGAAAACGGGTGGCCAGTAGGGAAGGACCTGTCCAATCTGAAATTATTTTATGACCTGGGGGCCCGTTACATCACCCTTTCCCATTCGGCCAACAACGACATCTGCGACTCGTCGGTCGATGCCGACGGGCCTGAGCATAATGGGTTAAGTCCTTTTGGGGTTGAAGTGGTTAAGGAGATGAACCGACTGGGTATACTGGTAGACATATCCCATGTATCGGATTCCACTTTCTATCAGGTGATTCGTCTGACAAAGGCACCCGTCATAGCTTCCCATTCATCGTGCAGGGCACTGTCGAATGTTCCACGGAACATGACCGATGACATGATTCGCGCGCTGGCCCGGAACGGGGGGGTGATCCAGATCAATTTCGTGCCCAATTTCGTCAAAAAACCTTCCCAGGAATACGAATTGGCGGTGCGGCCCCTGATTCTCAAATCGAGAAAGCCCGAACTTTCCGAAGCCGAGCAGAAGGAAATAGACCGGGAGATCAGCGAAATGAAGAAAAAATATGCAGTGGACATGCCTACGGTAAAGGACGCAGTTGATCATATCGATCACGTGGTCAAACTGGTAGGGGTGAATCATGTCGGAATTGGAATGGATCTCGATGGCGGTGGAGAAGTGATTGGGGTTCAGGACGTCAGTCAGATTGGTGCCATTACGGAAGAACTCGTCAGAAGGGGCTACAGTAAAAAGGATATCCGCAAAATTTGGGGAGCCAATACCATGCGTATCCTCAAACAGGCAGCCAAAGTCGCGGCCGGTATGTCTTAAGGGGGTACTAAGGAGAGATATTTTCCGGTAATTTACGGTGTTCGAGACGGACATCGGGAATAAAATGTCGTAGTGAATTTCGAAAAACAGGACGTTATTCTCTTCGATATATTCGGAGTGGATCTAAAATGGCGACCTTTCAGGCTGCATGGCTTTCGTGACCTGGATTTGAAACCCTAGGAAACACATTACAAAAGGTGCCCCGTTCACCGTGGTCGGCTCTGGTTTTTTATTTTTTATAACCCGCCGGAAATGAGCACGTTTAGCAGGGTTGTCGTTCATCATACGCAACCCGTGTATGCGGAATATTAAGGACTAATGGGAAAGAAAGCGATTGAAACGGTCTTTTTCGGGAATTACTTTCTGGGCGTCCTGGCTATCGCACTTTCCCTGGAAACCAGTTTTCAGCTGGCTTTACCCTTTAACTCCTTATCCTGGTACGCGGCCTTGTTTTCGGCGGTTACTGTTTACTATACGTATGCCTACCGACAGGCAGGTCCGTTGATGGCTCCTGTTAATCCCCGGACAGAGTGGTACCGGCAAAATGCCCAAAGGATTCGGGGAAGTCAGGCTTTCCTTTCTGTACTACTGTTGGGCAGTCTCCTGATTTTGTTCTATCGAAATATCGATCGGATCGGGTTGATCGCCCCGGAGGCCTGGATAATTATCGGACTGGCAGTTTTCGCGGCAGTAGCCTACTACGGAAAACTGCCTTTTTTCAATCTCAGGCAATTTACCCTTACCAAGCCCCTGACCATCGGATTTTGCTGGGCCGTAGCCGTCAGCATTATGCCGCTGGTGGTGTTGGAGGTGGAGAAGGGTGAGACCGAGATTCCGCGATTGCTCACCGGCTGGCTTTTTCTCAAAAACTGGATGTTCTGCAGTGTGAACGCCGTTTTATTCGACGTGAAAGATTATGCCGACGATTCCAACCGGCAGCTAAAAACCTTTGTGGTTAAATATGGCATTCGGTTTACAATTTCGTCCATCATCATACCGATGATCACGCTGGGTACTGTATCGTTCATTATCTTCGCAACCTACCGGTCCTTCAGTCTGTTTCAGATCCTGATTAACCTGATTCCCTTTGTCCTGACCTTTTACATTGCGCTCAATATCACCCAGAAGAAACGTTCCATTCTTTATTATCTTGTGTTGATCGATGGGATGCTTCTGGTCAAAGCGGCCTGCGGAATTTTGGGCGCCGTGTTGAAACAGTCCGTATGAACAGTATCTGCCGGAAAATTATGGGTAATATTTCAGGTGGGATTTAATAAATTTGAAACAGTACTATTTCCAAGACATTATGAATAAAGTTTCTCGTCGTCAATTTGTGGGTATCGCGGCAGGTCTGGCAGGGCTGTCGGTCACCGATGCCATGGCATACTTCGGTAAGAAATCGCCTAAACTTGCCTTTTCGACCCTGGGAGCTCCCAAGTGGTCGTATGATCAAATTATAGAAAGTGCCCATAAATTTGGCTATCAGGGTATTGAAATCCGGGGGATTCTGGATCAGATGGATTTGCCTCTCTGCCCCGAATTCAGCAGCCCCGAGGCTATCCGGCAATCGCTGAGCAAGGCTAAAAAGCATGGAGTGAAAATCGTTGGATTGGGCGCTTCCGCCCGGCTCCATGATCCGGAGGGGCCTACCCGGGCCAAAAATCTGGACGAAGCCCGTCGTTTCATCGACCTCGCCCAGAATCTCGAATGTCCCTATGTACGGGTTTTCCCCAATAACCTGCCCAAGAATCAGGACCGGGAAGAAACCATCAAGCTGATTGTCAGCGGTCTGAAGGAACTGGGTGAATATGCCAGGGGGAAGAAAGTTATGGTTTTGCTGGAATCGCATGGGGAAGTAGTAGGGAAAGATCTCCTACATCGGATTATGAAAGAATCGGAACATCCGAACGTTGGGCTGATCTGGGATATCTTCAATATGTGGTCGGTCACCAAGGAATCTCCAACCGAGGTGTACAGCCTGCTGGGAAAATATATCCGTCACGTGCATATCAAAGACGCGGTTCGGGAAGGGGATAAATGGCGCTATGTGCAGGTTGGACAGGGCGTTGCTCCCCTGAAAGAAGCGATGGCATGTCTCATTAAGGGCGGCTACAAAGGATATTATGCATTCGAATGGGAAAAGAAATGGCATCCGACAATTCCAGAACCTGAAGAGGTATTCCCCGAGTTCCCCCATGCAATAGCCCCTATGCTTAAGGTTTAGCAATTAAACGAAAAGGATACCAGCCTTCTACTCCAGGAGACGGAGTTGAAATTACGCAAAGTATTGATCAGCGAGAAGAAAATACCCCCTCTCTTCGAAGGAGAGGGGGTAGGGCTGAGGTACTCCACCTCATAAAAGATTAAGGCCTCACAAAAAGATCCACAAATTCGTGTACCGGCGTCTCGAGCAGGGTGGTAAAATCGAGTGAAACTTCACTAATCTGTTCCTGCTGCTTAGCCGGGAAGATCCTGTTCAGGTTAGTTTTATATTTTGCCAGTAACAAGGGGATACCTTCTTCACGACGGCGTTTGTGACCTACCGGATATTCGACTACCACTTCGTCCAGTACGGTGCCATCGTTAAGGGTTACGGTCAGGGCGTTGGCAATCGAGCGTTTTTCGGGATCATGATAGTCCCGAGTAAACTGAGGATCTTCTTCTGTAAACATTTTATCCCTTAACGCATCGATCCGCGGATCCTGCGCAATATTATCTTCGTAATCCGAGGCTGTCAGCCTCCCGTACAGGAGTGGAACCGCAATCATATACTGGATGCAGTGGTCGCGGTCGGCCGGATTATGCAGGGGGCCTTTCTTGTCTATAATACGAATGGCTGCTTCATGCGTTCTGATCCTGATACTGCGGATGTCCTCGGCCGTTTTGCCCATTGCTAACAGTTTTTTGTGCAGGGTCATCGCAGCTTCTACGGCCGTCTGGGAATGGAATTCGGCGGGGAACGAAATTTTAAAGAGGACGTTTTCCATCACGTAGGAACCATAATCCCGCTGGAATTTAAACTCATTCCCTTTGAAAAGGACATCGTAAAATCCCCAGGTTTTGGCCGTCAGTACACTGGGATAGCCCATTTCCCCGGTACGGGCAATGAGGGCGAGCCGAACGGCCCGGGAGGTAGCGTCACCAGCTGCCCAAGATTTCCGGCTGCCTGTGTTGGGAGCATGTCGGTAAGTGCGGAGTGAATGACCGTCTACAAAAGCAAGGGAAATCGCGTTGATCAGTTCGTCGCGCGTAAGGCCCAGCAGCTTTCCGACGGTAGCCGTCGACGCCAGTTTGACCAGGAGGACATGGTCCAGCCCAACGCGGTTAAAGGAATTTTCGAGAGCTATTACCCCCTGTATTTCGTGAGCCCGGATCATGGCGTCG
>ENA-UOVV01001405-UOVV01001405.1-compost-metagenome-genome-assembly--contig:-NODE-1405-length-17887-cov-110.614345_pt1 | contig 17887 bp, 15 predicted proteins | sample MGYA00238155_ERZ761577 | MGnify/ENA primary metagenome ERZ761577 (study PRJEB28898, sample SAMN06268775) | compost metagenome | isolation source: Emeryville, CA | place: USA:Emeryville, CA | collected...
GGGCGACGAGTTCGCGTTTGCGTTCGTCGGGCATGAGGAAGCCGACGGGGTTTTGAAAATTTGGATTGGAGACGCAGGCGGCCACGCGGGTGCGTCGGAGCGCCGCGCGGAGATGATCGAGGTCCATGCCGTGGGCGCTATCGACGGGGATCGGCAGCGCCTTCAGCCGCATTTCGCGCAGCATGCGTGCGAGTCCGAAATAGGTCGGAGACTCGACCGCGACGGTGTCGCCGGGCGAGCACGTGGCGCGCAGCGCGAGCGAAAGCGCCTCGGTGCCGCCGATGGTGACGAGGACGTCGTCGGTTTTGAGCGCGCCGCCCCACGTGAGGGAACGCCGGGCGATTTCGCGGCGCAGGTTTTCCGAGCCGGGCGGCATGTCGTAGGTGTTGCCCGCGGAGCGCGACGTGCGTGCGATCGAGGCCATGGTGCGCGCGAGCTTGGCGCCGGGCAGCAGCTCGCCGCCGGGCACGGCGCCGCCGAGAGGCACGAGGTCGGAGGCGCCGAAATCCGCGAGCAGCGAGGCGAACGGATCGGTGTGGGAGAAATCGGTGATCTTGAATTTGCCCGACGGGCCACGGGGCGGCGGTAGTTCGGCGCGATGGACGCGCACGAAGAAACCGGATTTCGGGCGGGCTTCGACGAGGCCGCGGGTTTCGAGGGTCGCATACGCCTGCAACGCGGTGGGAACGCTGACGCGTTGTTGCGCGCTCAGTTGGCGGACCGACGGCATGCGATCGCCGGGACGAAGCGCGCGTTGTTTGATCATGCGCTCGAGCAGCGTGGCGAGCTGCAGGTAGATCGGGGCATCGCCTTCCTGGGTTGCGAAGCGAGTGCGTCGGTGGGGAAGGCGGGAGCGCGGCGATGCGGCAACGTGAGTCTGCTCCACCATGGCTTTCGAGGATAGCGGCGAAGGGTGGACCTGCACAGTCACAGTGCCGGGTAAAACGAACTTATACAGTCGGGCGTCGTGCGATCTGTTCAGGGTGGGAACTCACGCACCTGTCGCTGCCGGGAAAGCGCCGCACGCGCTAAGGTGGAGCCATGCACTTGGCATCGTCGACTTCGTCAAACTTTTCGCGCGCGTTGTCATCGAAAATAGCGCCGCGGCAAAGAACGAGGCGTGGGGCGGCGAGTGCTTCACGATTGTGGGAGGCGCTGCGACATGGCTGGAGGAAAGTGGAAGGGTTTCTCGTGGACTATTACCGCGCGTGCGGGGTGGTGGCGACGGAGGAGGCGCCGGAGATTTCCGTGCGGAGTGTTTTTCTTAGAGCGGGAGAAATTCTGACGCTCGAGGGGATGCAACGGTGGAAGATCCTCGAAGTAAGGAGCGGCGAGATGTGGCTCACGCAAACACCGGCCGAGAACGATCTGCTGCTTGGCGCGGGGGATCGGTTTGAGCTGGGGGAAGCGTTTCCGGTGGTGATCGAAGCGTTGGGCGCGGCGGAGATCGTGCTGCGCGGGTAACAGCGTTTGGAACGAAAAGCGCCAGGGCTTGCGGCCCTGGCGCGATGATCAATTGTATCCCGTTATCGGGCTACACGGACTCGGTTAGAACGAGAACGTGTTCGTGACCTGCCAGGACATGCCCTCGGTGATGCGCTGGGCGGCGATGACGCCGTCGGGATTGACGGAGATCGGAGTGAGTCCCGTCGATTCGCCGACGTTGCGCAGGTTGAGCTGAATGCGCCAACGGATGTCCTTGGTGAGATCGCGCTGGTAGCCGACCCACAAGTCGAGGTGGTCTTCCGTTTCGCCGTAGATCGGTTTCTGCACGTCGAGGCCGCTGAGGTCGCTCTTCAGGCCGTAGCCGAGGATCTGTTTGTCCTCCCAACGGTAGGCCCCGCCGATGTTGAAGCCTTTGAAGGCGCCTTCGTTGAAGGTGTAGTTGGTGATCGCGCTGAAACGCCACGGCCGCATTTCAGGAACGAGGAAGCCGATCGATTCCTTCTGAAACTCCACGGCGGAGATGATGTTGTCCTCATAGTAGCGGCGGATGGTGTTGTCGCCGCCCCACCACAGACGGATGTCGCCGGCGGGCCCTTGGAGGCGCGACCATTGCTGATCGATGTAGTCGAGCATGGCCTTGCCGAGGCTCTCGCGGTAGGCGTTGGTTTTCGCGGCGTTGATCTGGAGGTTCCAGTTGGGCGTGGGCGTCCAGTTCACCTCGATTTCGTAACCCTCGGACGTGTTGTCGATGGTGCCGTTGGGGCTGATGCCGTTGATCTGGCCGTTGTTTTGCGAGGAGAAGCCAGTGGTGTAGGTGCCGACGGTGAAGCCGCTGGCGCGGGCGGCGTCGATGAGCGGCTGGATGTTGCCGCTGGACTTGTAGCTGGCGTAGGCGGCCTTGAGCGCGGCGACGTCGGCGTTGATCGCGTAGTTCGTGAAGAACTGCTGATCCATGCCTTCGAACCAGGCGTCGATCGCGGCGGTTTGCGCGAGCGTGCTTGGGTGGTTCTTGAACGCGTCGGTGGTCGGCGCGTAGTCGGGATTGCCGCCGTCGCCCGTGGCGTCGATGCCGGCCCAGTTCCAGTGCCAGGACTGGTTCGGATCGAGGCCTTCGCGGCCGAAGAGATACATCAGCGCGTTGGCGGTGCCCCAGGCTTCGAGTTGGTAGAGGTAGTATTGATTGCCGCCGAGGATGGAGGAGCCGCCGGGGAGGTTGGCGTTCTTCACCTTGGTCTCGTATTTGCCGACCTTGATGGAGAGCGTGTCGTCGAGGAGGCTGACGACGATGCCGTAGTCCTTGCTCTCGGCGGAGGGATTATCGAGCGGTTCGCCGTCGTAGTTGTAGCGGGCTTCGACGCGGTTGTTTTCGCCGTGGTTGTAGTAGGCGCTGATGCCGGAGAGGACCGGCGCTTTTTCGAGCCAGGATCTCGGCATATGGGCGACGACGCCCCACGACTTGGTGCGTCCGGTATTTTCGAGGACTTTTTCGGTTTCGCCGACCTTCGTGGCGGAGATACCGGTGGCGTCCTTCGTCGCGGTGGCGGTGTAGGTGCGCAGGGTGTCCTCACGCCAGCCGACCGTTGGCACGATGTTGCCGCCGAAGAGATGGCCCTGCCAGACGAGGCCCTTAGACTCGACGATCTGATCGGTCACGCCGAAGTTGGTGACGAGTTGGGCGAAGTCGCCGGCATCGGCGTTGAGGATGTCGACGGAGGCGGTGGTGCGACCGGTGTAGTTGAACGGATTGTCCGCCTGCACGCCGAGGCCGCCGAGGAAGTTGACCCACGGCGCGCCGGGGTCGACGTAGGCGGGCGAGGACGGATCGCGCGACGGCAGCCATTCCGTCTTGAAGTAGTCGACCGAGTAGGTGCCGGACGGATTGTAGTAGGTCTGGATCGGGCCGAGATTGAGCCCGCTGGCCGAGGTGCGATCCCACAACGGTCCGCTGAGGTAGATGATCGGCGTGATGCCGCGGGTCGCTCCGGTGAGGCTGGTGTCGGCACCCGAGACCGAGAGGCCCAGCGCCCAATCGTAGGGTGTGGCGCTCGGCGCCCACTGGGTTTTTTCCTCGTGGCGCTCTTCGCGCGAGAGGAGTCCGGTGAACAAGTGCCGGCCGAGGATGCGTTCGAGCAGCGAGCCGCGCCGGATGAAATCCTGCGCGCGCACTTCGCCGAACGCGGTCAGCCGGTAATTTTCGCGTTCGCGGTCGGTGCGGTCGTTGTTGCTGAAGCTGCCCGCGGTGAAGGCGGCGCCGGCGTTGGGATTCGCGTAGGGCTGCGACGCCGTGGGCGTGAATCCAATCGCCTGATATGTGCTCGTATCGAGGATGCCGTTTTCCGGGTCGACCTCGCCGGTGTCGGTCGTTCGCTGGTATTGGGTGAGCTGGTTTTGGAGATTCTTGTTGATGTCGATCGAGATATACGGGCGGCTCCAGGTCGCGCCGGTGCGCCACTCGGAGTAGCTTTGCTTGTCGTAGACGAGTTCCACGCCGAGGCGGTTCTCGAGGAAGGTCTGGGCGATGGAGAGGTTGGCGGCGTCCCACTTCTGGTGCTCGCGCTTGTTGTCGCCGTCGATCAGGTGATTGTAGAAATCGAAGATCGTGGGATCGGTGAGCGACTGGTCCTTGTAGTAGCCGCGGGTGGCGAGAGGATAGCGCGAGGGGACACCTTCGACTTCGTCGATTTTGTCGATGGAGAGCGCGTAGGTGTTCAGGCCGCCGACGCGGAGAGGCGAGCCGTAGGGGATGTCGATGGCGTTATCGATGCCGCCGGAGGCATCGAGCGCACCGGGGTATTCGCGCGGGGCCTGGCGTGAAACGAAGAACGGCCGGGAGTCACCATTCATGAACCAGAAGCCGATGCCGCCGTTGTTGAGCGGACCGCCGTCGATGCCGGTCACGCCCGGCTGGTAGGGCAGGGGGTTGCGCACGGTGTCGGCGACGCTGGCGAGCGAGCCGCGGGAGGCATCGCCGCCGCCGCCCTGGCTCCAGAGGAACATGTCGTAGACGCGTTTGCCGAAGCCGATCTTGTCCCGGACGCCGTCCCCCGCGGGATCTTCAAACCAGAGCGTGATTCCGTCTTCGGGCGGAAGCATGCGGGGTCGGTTGGCCTTGATGCGCGCGTTTTCGTAGTTCGCGCGGATGGTGAGCCGGCCGGCCCAGGAGTCGGGAAGCACCTGCGGCTGGAAGGTGGCGGTGACGTAGCCGCGGCGATCGTCGTTGAACGCTGGTTCCTGCCGGAACTTCTGATCGTTGACGAGGCCGGCGGCGCGGATGGCGAGCACGTCGTCGACGAGTTCGAGGTTGTAATCGGCGACCCAGCGGAGGGAACCGTATTTGCTCACCTGGTTCTCGACGCGGCCGGCGTTACCGTCGAAGCGAGCGGCGATGGTATTGGCGTTGATGATACCCGCGGGGCTGCCGACGCCGAAGAGGATCGAGTTCGGCCCGCGCTGGATTTCGACGCGGTCGGTGTTGTAGCTGTCCCACGGGATGTCCGTGAGCATGAAGTTACGGGTGTTGTCGGCTGTATCCAGACCGCGGACACGCGTGTTGTTGCTGGGCGAGAGCAGCGCGCCGCGGTCGCTGACACCCTGCGAATTGCCGAAACCGCCCCAGTTGCCGAACAGACCGCCGACTTCCGTGCTGGTGGTGTAGGTGAGGAGATCGAGGTTGTTGTTCGAGCCGGTGTCGCGGAGGAACTGCGACGTCACCACGCTGAGCGGGGAGGCGATGTCGCGGAGGTCGGTTTTCACGCGCGAGCCCGCCAAGGTGGAGGTGGCTCGATAGCTGCCGGTGTCCTCGGTGGATTCGACGACAAACGGCGAAAGGACAATGACCTCATCGCTCTCGTCCGGCGGCGGGTTCGATGGGGTGGCCTGAGCGAACGAACGACCGGAAAAAAGTGCCAGCGTCGCGAGGGACGCGAGCACGAGTCTGGGCGTGTGAGTAGTGTTCATGGTTTACTTCTTTTGGGTCAGCTACGCGCGTCCGGAAGGGCGCGCGAAAGGGGTGGCCGCCTCCGGGCTGAACGACGGCTCGGCGGACTCGCACGCGGCCGTCGCACTTCCGCGGAAAGTGCGAATCGCCGGTGCGGCGGGCAGGGCCGCCGGAAGACACACCGGATCGAATGAAGCAGGACGGGGCAGCTTCATAAGGGGTAATCGGGGTAGGTTACCGGTGAGACAACGTTCCTGACGCCGGTATCCATCTTGTGTCATAAAGGAAAAGGCAAATTACTTCCGACACTCCGGATGAAAAAATGCCGCCGAATGAGCCCGATCCGGCGGGCTTATGAGGTTAGGCGCGAGCGTGAGGGCCGCGTCCGAGCTCGCGCCGCGGGGCGTTGCCCGCACGCTGCGTGCGCATGAAAATCAATTCCGCTGAATTCAAGGCGAGCGCGACGGAGTTGCGCGCGTGCCCGGCGTGGCCGTGGCCGGAGTTCGCGCTGATCGGGCGGTCGAATGTCGGGAAGTCGTCGTTGATCAACGTCATCGCGGGGCGACGCGATCTGGCGCGGGTGTCGGCGACGCCGGGAAAGACGCGGCTGATGAATTTCTACCTGATCAACGGACGGTGGTCGCTCGTCGACCTGCCGGGTTACGGTTATGCGAAAGTCGGGCAGCAGCAGCGGGTGGACTTCAATGAAGCGGTGGCCGATTACCTGGCGAACCGGCCGAATCTGCGGAGGGCGTTCGTGCTGATCGATTCGCGGCTGGAGCCGCAGGCGATCGACCTGGATTTCCTGCGTTGGCTGGAAGGCACGGACGTGGACTACGCGATTGTTTTCACCAAAGCGGACAAGCAATCCGTGTCGCAAACGCGCGAAAGGATCGCGGGATTTCGGCGCGCGATGAACGCCTGGAGGGCGGAGCTGCCGCCGATGATCACGACTTCGGCGAAAACCGGGATCGGCCGCGGGGAGGTTTTCGCCGAGATCGGTGCCGCGCTGGACGAATGAAGAGGCGCGCCAAGCCGGTCGGCGGGGGGAATCAGGGCGCGCGAAGGGCGCTGGGAACTTCGATTTCGAGCCGGAAGCTGCCGTGACGCGAGGACGTGTTCTTCACCTCCACGTCCCACTTTCCCTGCGTATCCGAGGAAATGTTACTGGTGGCAAAGGTGTCGCCCTGTTCGGAGGACGACGTGGTGACGCGGATGCGGGAGCCTCCTTGGTGTCGAAAGGTTTCCAAGGCCGGCCGGAAACCCGAGGCGTCGACGCGGAGGAAGATGAGGCGGGAGACGTCCCGGACCTGGACCGAGTGGATGAACTTCTCATTCGGCGCGAGGGTGCTCTGGGAGATCATGTGATAATACACAGCGCCCAGCTCTTTTTCGGTTTCGGCGAGGAAACCGAGGGAGTAGCCGCCGGTTTGGTCGGGTTTCCGCGAGATGACGTAGAAGAAGTATCGGGCGGGACGATCGAAGACCAATTCGACTTCGAAGCCGTCGGGACCGGCGCGAACGGGTTCCACGCCATCGCCGCGATCGATGTAGAGCGAAAGGTGGGCATGTGGGTCGGGCTTGCCCGATGGCTCGCCGATGAGGCCAACGAGGAGGCGGTCGCCGGCGTTGCCGCGATACGAGTATCGCTCAAAGTAGCGGCCGTCGGGCCAGCGAGGTGATTGGGGCCGCAACTGATGTTGAAATTTCGTCCAGCCTTCGCGCGGGGGCTTGGCACTGGCGGGGTGGTTCGCGGCGGCAGCCGGAAGGGCGAAAAGGAATGCGGTGATGAAAGCGGAAAGGAGGCAGCGCATGGAAGCGGGAGGGAGGAAGCTTGGTTGAAGTCTCGCGGCCAAGCCAAGTCTCCGACGCGTTCTCCTGAATTACGGCGCGGCGAGGGAAGGGGAGCGCCCTTTCGTCCCTCGCGTCGCAGAAGACCGAGAGCATGCCGATCCTGCCGGACAACGAACGAGGCCGGGCCGAACGAGCGACGCTCAACCGCCCTCTGTGTGACGGCCGCCTAATTTACGGGCGCACCGCTTGCGCATAACCCGGGTGTTGTCCGACGGCGACGCCGCGAAACAAGGATCGCCGCGAGTGCGAGGGCCGCGCCGCCGAACGCATAGGTCGATGGCTCCGGGACAGGATAGAAATCGACGCGATCGGCGAACCGGACGGTGGCTTGGTTGAAACTCGCACTGCCGTAGGCTTCGCCGATGTGGGGGACATCGAAAACGCGGTGCTCTGACGCCGAAGGCTTCTAGCGGCGATAAGATTCGCAATATAATGAGACAAGGTCTCAGTAGCTATTGACGTGAGAACGTGTCTCAGGATCAGATTCTCGGGTAATGATTTCGGCCCGCTCTCTTTATCGCGTCCTAGCAATCTGCCTGATGGCAGCGTGCGGTCTCCAAGCCCAGTCTGAGGCGCAGTCCGAATTGGTGTTCTTGGATTCGATGGTCGTCACCGCGTCGGGCTTCACCCAAGCGATCGACAATGCACCCGCGAGCATCTCGTTGGTGGGGCGCGAGGAGCTTCTGGAAAAGCGCGTTTCGTCCATCGCGGAAGCGATCTCCGAAATCGAAGGCGTGGACATCGGCGCGAGCGCGGGGAAGACGGGCGGGTTGAACATCAGCATCCGCGGCATGCCGTCGGACTACACCTTGATCCTGGTTGACGGACGTCGGCAGAATACGGCGGGCAACATCACCCCGAACGGTTTTGGTGAAACCTCCACGAGTTTCCTTCCGCCTCCGTCCGCGATCGAGCGGGTGGAGATCATCCGCGGTCCCATGTCGACGCTCTACGGCTCGGACGCGATGGGGGGCGTGGTCAACATCATCACCCGCAAGGTCAACACGGCTTGGGGCGGCAGCATCACGGCCGGAGGCACGCTGCAGACCGACCGCGAATTCGGCGACTCCCTCACCAGCAATATCTATCTGAGCGGTCCGCTCGTGGCCGAAAAGCTCGGCCTCACATTTCGCGGCAGCACGTTTCACCGCAGCGCGTCGGATCTCTCGTATCTCGACGCCAACGGCAATCCGCTCGAAGTCAGCAAGCGCGGCCCGAGTCCGGTCGAGGCTGACATCTTCACGTTTGGGGCGCGACTCGATCTGATCACGCATCGCGACCACGATCTCTGGCTCGACGCCGACTTCTATCGTCAAGCCTACGACAACAGCGCCAACCAGCTCGGCACGCTCGATCGGCCCGACGCGAACTCTTACAACGGCTACGGTCCCGAACTGAAATTCAACCGCGACCAGTTCACGCTCGCCCACACCTGGCGCTTCGACCTCGGCCAGCTCGATTCGAGCCTCATTCAAAACAAGACCGAGACGCTCGGTCGCACGATTCCTCCGGGCACGCCCGGCCGCACCCCGGGCAGCCCGCGGACGTTGGAAAACGAAAACCTGGTTTTCGACACCAAGGCTATTTTCAATCTCTCCGCGCACACGCTCAGCGTCGGCGGACAATATTGGGAAGCCGAGATGATCGATCTCGTCGCCCCGGCGCCCTACGAGCAGACGCAATGGGCGGTCTTCGTCGAAGACGAGTGGCGCCTCCTTTCCGACCTGCGTCTCACGCTTGGTGCGCGTCACAACGACCACAGCCAGTTTGGCGATCACCTCAATCCGCGCGCCTATCTCGTTTGGAACGCCACGCCGCGCTGGTCGTTCAAGGGCGGCGTGAGCAAAGGCTTCAAGGCGCCGCGCCTCGAGCAGATCGCCGACGGCATCACCGGTTTCACCGGCCAGGGCACGCGTCCGACGATCGGCACGCCGACGTTGAAGCCGGAGACCAGCGTCACGACCGAGTTCGGGGTCATTTACGACAACGACCAGGGTTTTCGCGCGAGCGTCACGGCCTTCAACAACGAGTTCAGCGACAAGATCGCCAACGGTCCCAACCTCCTGAACGCGACCTATGCCGCCAGCCCCAACCGGCCCGGCTCGGTCAATTACGGCAACTGGCCGCTGGTCGATTATTTTACGCAGCTCGTGAACGTCGACGAAGCCGTCACGCGAGGGTTCGAAGCCAGCCTCTACTATCGCTTCCACCAGAACTGGACCGTCACCGCCAACTACACCTACACGGAGAGCGAACAGAAGAGCGGCGCGTCGAAAGGCCAGCCGCTCTACGACACACCGCGCCACATGGTGAACGCCCGCCTGCGTTGGGCGGCGACCGGGCGGCTGAATCTCTGGCTGAGCGGAGAAGCGCGCGACGAACGTCACCGCGATCCGGATTCCGCGACGAGCACGGCGAAGGCGACCTGGGGCAACTATCGCGCCTACGCGCTCTTTCACCTGGGCGGTTCGTTTCAGTTGACGCCGCGCATCACGCTGAACGGCACGATCTATAATCTCCTCGATAAAAACTTCGTGGATTATCGTCCTTACGTGAGCGACACGCGTAACGGCACCATCGCCTATACGAATCTCTATAGCAACAACCAGGAGCCGCTCCGACTGTGGCTCACGGCGACGTATACGTTCTAAAGGTTTCTGATGTAGAAATATAGAAGAGCAAGCGTGCTCCCCGAGGCGGGGGCGCGCTTTTTTACGCGCGCTCGAGTCGCGCCGGAACACGTCGCCTGAACGTTTCGCGCCCGCCGCATTCGTATTGCATTTCTGAATACGTCTTGAATCTGCGCGCGAGATTGGCGTAGTGGCAAAACGTTTCCGCCAACTCGGCGCCCGATGCGCCAGTCGACCGCGGCAACGGGGCCACGCACCACTTCATGAAAAAACTCATCCTCTCCCTCGCCGCGCTGATCGCTTCGCTTTCGGCCGCGCGCGCCCAACTAACGCTCAGCAACTGGAGCATCACCACGGATACGCTGTCGTTCGATATTTCGGGCACCGCCACCGCCACCCAGCTCCCGGCCACCAATCTCGGCATGTTGTGGCTCGCGGCGCCGGGCAACAACACCTGGGTCAACAACCTGGATAACCCGTCGCCCGTTGTGGCGACTGGCACGATCGATGGATTCGATGTGTCCTCGTCCGGAGATCGATTCGTCTTGTCGCTCTCGGCCGCAGGCGCCTCGGTCGGATTTTTGATCGGGTTCGAAGACATGGGGCCGTCCGATCGGGTCGAGTTCGATTTCACCGACGGTCTCAACGACGAGATCAACCTCCACGTCGAGCTCACCTCGGTGGGTAAATACAATCCCGGCGATATTTCTCCCGAAGATCTCGTGCTCTACTGGGGCGGCAACCCTTACATTGGAGATACGGCATCCGCGGTCGCGCTGAACCTCGATGTCGCCGCAATCCCGGAGCCTTCCACGTATGCAGCCATCCTCGGCGGCATGGCCGGCGTGGCGGCGCTGATCGTCCGCCGCCGCAAGCAGGCCTGAGTTTCGCTCACGAAGGCGTCGCGATCAACGCGGCGCCTTTTTCGCCGCGACCGCCGCGCTCAAACGCACGAGTCGGGCAAACGGCGGGACTTCGGAGGGGCGGGGAGACCCTCGGATGACGCGCTTCGCGGGGCGGATCGGTCATTTTTCGTCGCGAGAGTGGAAAAAGATCCACTCGGATAGCGGGCGATGTTGCTTGCGACCGCCACACCCCGACGGCTGTTTTGGACCCTGCAAATAGGGGGCTGGCTCGCGTTGGTGCCGCTTTTCACGGGGCTGAATTTCGCCGCGGGGACTTCACTCGAGGCGGCGATCTTCAGCGGGGTGGTGCGTCAGGCGACGGGTTTCGCGCTCACGCTCGGTTTGCGCGAAATCTACCGGCGTTGGTCGTGGTCCCAGCATGTGCCGTGGCGGCACGGGGTTCGTGCGCTGCTGCTTTCGGTTGCGGCGATGGCGCTGGACTTTCTGGTGTTCGAGGGCCTGCGTCGGGCGATGGGCGTCGAGATGAACCTTCGGCTGCCGATGCTATTGTTCGGCACCTCGCTTGGACGGGTCTGCATCTACACGGGGTGGAGCGCGCTTTATCTGGCGGTGGCGCATTTTCTCGCGCTGCGGGATCGCGAGCTCTCGCTGGCGCGGGTCGAGATCGCGGCGCGCGAAGCGGAGCTGCAGGTGCTGCGCGCGCAGTTGAATCCTCATTTTCTCTTCAATGCGCTGCACACGATCATGGCCGAGGCGGACGACGATCCGGCGCGGGTGAAGAAGATCACGCTGGGGTTGTCCGAGCTGCTGCGTTTCTCGCTGCGTCAGCGCGAACATTTCGCGCGGTTCGGCGACGAATTGGAGGCGATCGAGAACTACCTGCGGGTCGAAGGCCTGCGGTTTGAGGAGAAACTCGACTGGCAGATCGACGTGACGCCCGCGGCGCGCGAGGCGCGCGTGCCCGTGGCGCTGCTGCTGCCGCTGGTGGAAAACGCGATCAAGCATGGTCAGCAGACCAGTCGCGACCGGCTCGTAATTCGATTGGGCGCCGATGTGCGGGGCGACCGGCTGGAGGCGTTTGTGGAAAACACCGGGCGGTGGGTGGAGCCCGATCCGCATTCGAAACGTTCGACGGGCGTCGGGCTGGCAAACCTGCGCCGGCGTCTCGCGCTGTTGTGCGGATCGCGGGCGGTGGTGACGATGACGTTGCCCGAAGGGTATGTGCGGGCGAGCGTGACCGTGCCGGCGGTGAATGGAAAGGAGGGGCGATGAGCGAGGCGGTTCTCCTGCGCGTGCTGGCGGTCGATGACGAGAGATCGGCCCGGAAGCTGTTGCGGACGATGCTTGGGGGGCATCCGTGGATCACGCTCGTGGGCGAGGCGGCGACGGTGGACGAAGCGGCGACGCTCGCGACGGCGTTGCGGCCGGACGTCGTGTTGCTCGACGTGCAGATGCCGCCGGCCAGCGGGTTCGATCTGCTGCCGCGGCTGCCCGCGCCGGCGCCGGCGATTATTTTCACGACTGCGCACGATGCGCATGCGCTGCGAGCGTTCGAAGTCAGCGCCGTCGACTATCTGCTGAAGCCATTTTCGGAAGAACGATTGATTCGCGCGCTCCAGCGAGTGGCCGCGACGCGGGAGAAGTCGGGAGCGCCGGAGACGGCGCCGCCGGTCGGGCCGCTCGAACGCGAGGATATGCTCGTGCTCCGCGATCGCGAGCGAGTTCGCTGCGTGCCGCTCGCGCAGATCGTCGCCGTGGTCGCCGATGCGCACTACACGCAGGTGCACGTCGTAGGGGAGCCGCCGTTGTTTATCCTGCGCAGCATCGGCACGTGGGCGCAGCAGCTCGCCGTGCCGGGGTTTCTGCGCGTCGACCGATCGCTGATCGTCAATCTGGCGCGGGTGCGCGGGATCGATGTGTATTCGCGGGATGTCGCTTTGGTGCAGATGGAGGGGATGGAGCGGCCGCTCTCGATCGGGCGGACGGCGTTGACGCGCCTGCGTGCGGCGTTGCCGGCGATCTGAGGCGACGAGGGGGGGATTGGGCGGAGGGAATCGGGAAAAGGTGCGGTCGGGGATCCGCAAACAGCACATTCGTGCGTTCTCCGGCCGGATTGGTGCAAAGGACGTTGAGTTGGCCGGGAATGTGACGAACAGGGGAGTGCTGCCTTCATCTCTTCCTGAGCGGACCAATTTTGGATCGAGCACGGAGTTGGGTCGGTAGGCCTGTTCAGGTCGTTCTGTCGGTTCGACCTTCGCCATCAGCCGTCCAACTCCACCATGCAATTCCTCCCAGTCCGTGCTTCGATTCTCGCGGCCACTCTTTTTTTTCTTTCCGCGACCGGTGTGATTCACGCTCAAACCGTGGTCTGGTCCAACCTGGATGCCCCACCCACCGGTTACGGAAGCGCCTTATACAGCGGTGGCACGGTAACGGTGGCGATGCAGTCGTTCATGACCGGCGACACCGCGACCGAACTCGACAATATCACCTTGGCCATTGCCTCGACGGGACAGGGAACCGGATTTTCGCTGGGACTGTATTCGGCCGGGGCAGGCGCTCCGGGGGCGCTACTTGAAACGCTTTCCGGCAGCACGTCCCCGACGATCGCGGGACAATATTCCTTCGTCTCCGAATCTTCGTTCGCCCTGAGCGCCAACACGACCTATTGGTGGGTGGCGAGTGTCGAGCCCGCCGGGAATCCCAGCTTTCATATTGGCCTCGCTCTTTTTTCATCGCTGGAAAGCGACGAGGGCTGGTCGATCGGCCAAGGTTACTACTCGACGATCCAGCCAGACGACAGCTTTGGTTCGTTGAGTTCGTTTGGAGGTCGGTCGTTTCGATTTTCGGTGTCCACCGTGTCCGCCATCCCCGAGCCGTCCATCTACGCCGTGTTCGCCGGATTGGGGGCGCTCGCCTTCGTGATCTGGCGTCGTCGGAGCGGCGCGTGACGAGCCGAGGCTGGGCTGCAAGACGAGGCGCAGATTCGTGCGCTTGGCGGACGGATTCGCGCAGAAAGCGTTGAATATTTGCAAACGCATGCCGAAGTGGGGCCTTACGGACCTCGTTCATACCCCTGTCGTGCGTCCGATGCCGGGAATCGTCCCGGCATATAGTCAATCCCCCGCCCCCGTGGTGTATATGATTGCTGTAGTTATGACCTCCCTCCGCTTCCTCCCTGCTTCCGTTGCGCTTGGTCTGGCTGTCTTCGCCGGTTCGCCCGCGATGGCTCAGACTTGGATTCAGGATTTCAACAACGACGATAGCGATGACTGGGAAACTTATAGTCCTGCCAGTGAGGGCACCTTCACCATCGCCGACGGTGTTTATAATATCCAGGCCGCTGCTCCCCTTCACGCCCTCCTTGGGCCGGGCCGGGCGGGCAGCCTGCTCAAGGATGTGACGGTGTCCGATTTCCGGATCAGCGTGGACTTGGTCGACTGGGCCGATGAGCTTCCGCAAAGCTTGGGGATCGTCGCGCGAGTCAACGAGTTCGAGCTCGGGGAGGCGGACGGCTATTTCTTCAATTATAGTCCGGGACCGAGCGCGGGCAGAAACAAAGGCGAAATTGAAATCACCCGGTTCGACGATGAAATGCGGCACCCGGAAGTGTTTGCGGCGGCGCAGTTGACCGAGGACCTGAACTCCGCCTTCGACTATCGATTTGTTTTCACCGGAGTCGGCGGTCTTCTGACCGGGAGCGTTTATCGGATCGGCGACGAGACGCCGATTGCGACCGTCGAGCTGTTCGACGACGAGTATTTGAGCGGGCGGGTCGGTCTGCTGGTCATGGACAGCAATCCCGATGCGCCATCGTCGCAGAAACTCGGTCCGGCGAATGCGACTTTCGATAATTTTTCGGTGTCGGCGATTCCCGAGCCCAGCACGTATGCGACGCTCGCGGGGCTCGTCGTCGGCGTGGCGGCGTTCTGGCTGCGGCGGAAGCCCGCGGCGGTCGCGTGATCGACCACTGAAACGATCGTCAGTTGGACGCTTGGCGCGCGAGCGCGCGAAGGGCGTTGCGCGTTGTGACGGGCGATTCTTTCGCGGCGTGATGAGCTCGCGGATGGGGATGGAGCGGGTCTTCAAGCCACTGTCGATCCACCGTTCGACGTTGGTTTCGGAGCAGACGCGGCTCGGACGGGTTGGTTGAGTCTGAAAAGGCATTGGACGGTAATCGGGTTTGCCTTTCGCCGCGTAATCCAGGTCTCTCTTCGGGCGTGCGAGTTCATCCACTACGCTTCGCGGCCGTGTTGATCGTTGCGCTGGTCGGTGCGGGGCGACTGGTCTCTCAGGTCGTCGTCACTATCGACGCAAAGATTGGTGTTCAGAACGTCTATTCCGGACAGGGCGTTTATGCTGATCCGGGAAATGATTTTTGGAATGCCGTGACATCGGATGACGGCGGCGGCCCTTTCCTGGCGTCCGACGGCACGACAATGACGGACATCACGCTGTCGTTTACGGGGGAGGTGCCGATCGGTTACGGAGGCGTGCCGGCCTTCGCCTCGCAGTTGCTGGCGGATTACTATTATACCTACAGCTTGGCGAGTTTCACGATCGGCGGGCTGAAGGCCGGGCGCACTTACGATTTCTATTTTTACTCCCAGGCGGGCAGCAGCGGGGCGATGGATCGCGCGGCGATTTTCACGCTGGATGGGATTTCGCAATCGCTGACGGGCCGGTTTGCGGAGTCGTTCGAGCTGGGAGTCAACTATGTGAAGTTCACGATCACGCCCGACAGCACGAGCCTCGAGGGGAGCTTTGAGATCGACGTGCTGAACGGCAGCCACGAGGCGGAGTTCAACGGTCTCCAGATCGTCGAAAGCGCGATTCCCGAGCCAGCGACCACCGCGATGTGGTTGGGTGCGGCGGCGCTCATCGGAGGCGCGGTGTTGCGCGGGCGTTACGGGCGTTTGGGGCGGTGAACAGGGGGAGTGGGGGCCGCCGCAACGACTCGTAGCGTGGTTCAATCGAGCCGGGTATCCTCGAGTCGGCGCGGGCTGAAGCACCGCGCTACTGTTCGGCGGATAGCGGGTGCGCCGTCCACCGATTACGTCGAGCGGCGCGTGCGACGACGGAGGGCGACGACTCCTGCGGCGAAGGCGGCGACGATCAGAGCATAGGTCGAGGGCTCGGGAATCGCGGTGCCGGAGGTGAGGGTCAAGTTGTCGATCGTGCCGGTTGCTTCCGACCAGCGGCCGATAGCGATGTAGTTGATCGTCGGATTGGTCGCGAAAGTCTCCTCGCGGAGCGAAACGTTGTTAACCAACCACTCGGCGGTCCATTTTTCGCCGGTCGTATCGAGGACGATTTGGAGATTCACCGTCCCCAAGGGCGCGTCGAAATCGACTCCGCCGGTGGTGCCAGGGCCAAGGTAAGTTTCCAACTCGAAGGCACGGTTGCCGGGCAACAGTATCGAGACCCACGACCCCACGTCACCGCCCACGAACATTTCGTCCACCGCGGAGTATTGGGAGAAGCCGACCGCGAACCAGTTGCTGTTTGCGTTTACCGGGTTTGCGTCGATCGACAGGGTGTAGCGATTTCCAGCCACCGGAGAGAATGGCAGAAAGGCGTTGGATGGACCACTACCCGAGATGAAGCCGTCGGCCTTCCAGCCGTTGCCGCCGGTATTGGCAATCCATGTCTCGTTATCGGGGCGAGTGTCGGGAGCGGTGCCGTGCAGATCCGAGGAATTCAACCCGCTGAAGTCATCGAAGTAGATAACGGTCTGGGCGGAGGCGGAGACGGCAGCGATGCAGAACAACGCGAGATAACGTTTAAGCATTTTCGTGCGAAGGGATGGGGTTCAGGAAAGGCCGTGATTACGGCAGGGCGAACATCATATTCACTATTCCAATTCAATACCGTCGGCACGAATCCGGCGATTCCATGCACGAATCCGGCTGGTGTCACCCTGCAGGACGATCAGCGCGGGCTGAAGCGCCACGCCACTGAGATTGCTGGCGAGCTACTCGGCTTGGGAGCGCCCGGCATCGGCTTTGTTCCGGGGGCGGTGTCGGCTTTGATTTCGCCAATCCGTTTCCGCATATCGAGGATGGAGCGCAGCGTGAGCTTCTCCTTTTCGCGCTTCTGCCGGTAGAGGCTGTCGAAGAGGCACGAAAAAGCCGCGACTTGCGTCGCGGCTTGGAAGGAGTGTCAGCGAGCCGACGGCGTCACTGGACGCGATTGCCGGCATGTGCGCGGCGACGGAAGTAGATCGCCGCGAGGAGTGCGGCGGCTCCGGCAAAGGCCGCGTAAGTTCCCGGCTCGGGAATCGCACTGAGCGAGCGGAGTTGGTAGGCGTTGATCATCGTCGACGAGCGGATGCGCCGGCGGCGTCCGCGATGATCGTTCGGGTGGTGTTATCTGCCGTGAACGAGCCGATCACCCATTGACCGAGGCCACCCTCGCCCTCATAGCGATCAGGGTCCGATGCTGGTTTTGTGTTTTGTTCGAGCACGACGGAGTCGAAGGGCGTGTCGCGATCCACGCCATAGCTACGCGGGTCGTTGCTCCAGAGCTGCACCTGGTATTGCCGCCCAATCGTCAGACCTTGGATCGTGATTGCAATTTGAAGGCTCGCGCCGCTGTCGTTCCACACGGCGCTGTTCAGCAGGCTCTTGTAAGAGTCGCTCAGCCCGGAGAAAGGAGCTTCTCCGGTGTCGAACGCGAAGGCGGTAGCGAGCGAGTCTCCGACGAGGGTGAGGCTGCCCGCGCCACTGCCGACGATGTAGGCGGAATCGAGGTATTCCCAATCTTCCGTGGCGACATTCAGAAAAGAGACGCCGTTGACCGTGGTCATCCCGCCGGCGGTGCCGAAATTGAACGCGTCGACGAGCGAGCCGGTGGTGGAGACGTCGGCATCGCCGGAGATCGTGGTGGGGGCCCCCACACGATGGTGGCGCCGGAGGCGCTCGAGACCGCACCCAAGAGCATGACACTTGCGGTGACGAGGGAGGAGCGGATGAAGCGGGTATTGTCGAGCATGAAAGGCGATCGTCGCCAGTTTCCCAACGTGTAGTCCAGAAAGCACTACGCAAAGCGGACGGATTGTGATCGCGGTCTCCTCGACACAAATCGTATCCACTTGAGCGATACTTAGGGGCGGACGTGAAATGCAGGTCCCCGGCATCATTCGGGAAAAGCCG
>ENA-UOVV01001406-UOVV01001406.1-compost-metagenome-genome-assembly--contig:-NODE-1406-length-17874-cov-4.277176_pt1 | contig 17874 bp, 13 predicted proteins | sample MGYA00238155_ERZ761577 | MGnify/ENA primary metagenome ERZ761577 (study PRJEB28898, sample SAMN06268775) | compost metagenome | isolation source: Emeryville, CA | place: USA:Emeryville, CA | collected...
GCCTCATGCTCGACAACTATGCCGAACTCCGAACGGTTACCCCCGCCAGCCTGACAGCCCTGGCTTACCTGATTCTCTTCGGATCAGTACTGAGCTATTCGGCATTTGTCTATGCCCTTAAACATCTGCCCATCGGAATCTCCTCGCTATATGCCTACATCAATCCGGTCATAGCGCTGCTGCTGGGTTCCTTTTTCCTGGCCGAACGCCTCACCTTATACACATTCGCCGCTCTTACAGTCATACTGATGGGTGTGTATCTGATAAACCGAGGCTATTCTAAACAGGATGAAAAGACTAGCCGGGATGGGTAGAAAGGGCTTGATCGGGAACTTTACCCGCTACAGGATGTATCCCTATCATTTACAAATTCACCGACCATACGTCTCTGATTTACTTCTTTCTGCTCATATATTCCCGGTAACTTTCCGCATACCGCCTTCCGAGTTCCCGCAGCGAAGCTGAGTCGAAATGCACCCCATCGCCCTTGTCGATCAGCCCGTCGGCCGGGACAAAATAGGCATTCGGATCGGAGCCGGCATACTTCTTGAGCACTTCATTCATCTGGAGATGATATGGCCCGGTAAAATAAGGTCCGAGAGCACCTACGAAGATAGGCAGCCGGGGATTACCAGCTTTTTCCCGGAAATGGGTGAAAAGGTTCGTTAAATTTCGGTGATGGACCGGGAGACGATCGGGTTTGGAATCGCTTTCTCCCTGGTGCCAGATGATGCCCTTTATTACCCCATACCGCCGGGCGATTTCAACTTTCTGGTTGAAGTTGGTGAGTAACTTTACCTCCCGGAAAAGGGAATCATTAATCCACTGACCCACGGAACTGCCACCTACGGCTGTTGGGATAAGGAGAATTTTGACCGAATCAGGCACATGCCTGATCAGTGTACGTGCAAAACTCAGACCACAGTCGAGACCCTGTAACGACGGCTCATAAAAATGCAGGGGCTCCTTGGCATAAATGAGTTCACCCTGCTGAGAAATGGTCCATATCCTGCTGTCGGGGATGGTGTCGGAAGGTTCCACGAGCCCCCTGCCGGCCATATTCGACTGTCCGGCCATCAGAAAAACCCAGACATTCTCCTTTTTGCCGGGATTGGCAACGGGTTCGGCCACCTTTGGAAAACTGGCTACCCGGGGCTCCCTGCCTGAACCGGCCTGGCTGACAATCACCCGCCTGTCGAACACGTCGGCCATTTTCTCATCCCGGTTCTTTGCAAGAACATCCTCTTCCCGGAAATGCGTGAGCAGGATCTGCTGTTCGCGGGTACGGTTATAATCGTAGATCAGATAGATACGACCGTCCTGGATTTGCTGTCCATCAGGATAGGAAACACCGTTACGCTCGTCGATCAGCAGGCCATCAGACCAGGTCTTCCCGTCGTCGGTGGAAACAAAGGCCATCAGGTGCGAACGTTTGGTTTTCCTGTTCACCGGACCATGCTTGACCAACAACAGATTTCCCGACTGAAGTTTGCGGATGAAAAACCGGGCACTGGGGTGGGCGATGTCCGACACCTTCATGGGTGACCAGGTTCGGCCGCGGTCGGTAGATACACTTTCCCCTATCCCCGATTTGATGCGTATCAGCATCCATAGTGACCCATCCTTCCGCTCGACAATCATGTGTTCATCAAAAATAATTTCTTCCCTGGGTACGTCGACGGCTCCGCGTACCTGCCAGGTTGCCCCCTTGTCGGTGCTGACCACCATTTTGGCGCTCTCGCTTGTCTGGAGCCACGAGGACACGGGCAAAGCCCATTCGCCGGTGGTGAGAACGGTGGGCTTACACATCATCACCCCGTCCATCAAGAGCCTGGGAGTACCCCAGGCCACGTCAGGGTTATCGGCCTTTTCAGCGCACATGGCCCACAGAATCGGGACCCCGCCTTCATATACCGGTTTACCGGCCACCTTGGGCATCTGTGACCAGAACAACCACAGGCGCTTGTCGGGATCGATCCAGATTTCGGGATCGTAGGCACGGACCTCCTTTTCCTCATCCGGGTCCACCACCAAAATCTCCCGCCAGGTTTTTCCCTGATCGGAGCTGGCAGCAAGCACCACATAGTTGTTGGCATCTTCTCCGGGACTGGGGCCTGCGTACCACGTAGCCCAAATTACGCCGTTATCCGCCACTGCCGTACTGGGGATACCGCTGAACTGACGGCGTTCCTTTAGGTAACGGTTGTGCGACGCGGGGTCCTTAACGACTTTGGGGACTATGGTATGCGGCCGGGCAGGCTGTGCCTGCAGATGCAGACAGGTCAGCAAAAGACAGATGAATCCGGTAGTGAAGAGAGCTCCGGGTGAGGAAATCGGGATCCTGCGCATAAACGTTAACTTGTCAAACTTTGGTTAAACCGGGAATAGGCACCTCTGACACGGGCCATTTCAAATCCCAGCTGTAATCCTCATATTTCGGGCCGATGGAGATATCGGAATTGATGGCTGCGTCCCAGGTGATCTCCTGGCCGCTGTAGGCCACCATCCGCCCCAGAATGCCCAGCATGGTACTGTGAGCCATCCATACCCCGTCGTTGATTGGCTTTCCGCTTCGGATCGAGGCGAAAAACTCGTCCTGTTCCGCCTGGTGCATGACATTGTTCTTGCCCTTGAACTCCCAGGGATTTTTGCCAGTAATGCGGTAGTGCTTGTACATGGCCAGGTCAGCCTTCCCATCGGAACCGAACACTTCCACGGTGTTCCGTCCCGGACATCCCAGGTGCTGTCTCGAAAAGCTGTATCCCTTCACGCCATTCTCATACTCATATTCAATGGCAAAATGGTCGTAAATATTCCCAAAGATCGGATCGGTCCTCTTCTGACGGCCGCCTACTCCGATGGCTTTGAGGGGCGTCTTGTCACCCATTGCCCAGGCCATCATGTCGAGACTGTGGACGGTCACTTCGGTTATAAAGTCGCCCGAGAGCCAGTGGTAGTAATACCAGTTTCTAAGCTGGTATTCCATCTCCGACCACCCTGGTTTCCGCGGAAAAGACCAGAGTTCGCCGCCATAACGGTAGGTTGTCACGCTGCGGATTTCCCCCACCGCCCCTTTCATAATGCGTCCGAAGGACTCCCGATTGGCATTGTCGTATCTGAAACAGAATCCGCTCACCAGGGAAAGATTCTTCTCCTTCGCCAGTTTAGCTGACGCCAGGATGCTTCTCACCCCCGGAGCGTCCACGGCAACAGGTTTTTCCGCAAACGCATGCTTGCCGGCCTTGATGGCTGCTGCCAGGTGCGCCGGACGTGCATAAGGCGGTGCTGCCAGCAGGACCACATCGACACCCGAATCGATCACTTTCTGATAGGCATCAAAACCGATAAACTGGTGAGCCTTATCGACTTTCACCCGGTCGCCACCCGTCTTTTTAAGGGTAGCCAGCGATTCGGCCAGTTTATCCTCAAAAACGTCGCCCATGGCGGTGATCATAACGCCCGGGTCTGCATTGAGGGCCTGCAGGGCTGCACCGGTGCCGCGGCCACCGCAGCCAATGAGTCCTACTTTCAGCGGGTTGTTGGCGAAATCGGGTCGGGCAAACGATTCATAACCCAGCAGGGCCGATCCGATAACCGTGGCGCCGGTCTTCTTCAAAAAAGATCTTCGGGTGTCGGAATTTTCAGTAAAGTTCATGATTGACAAAGGATTAGGATTCAGGAATTACGGGAAAACGCTCCCTTGAGGAATTTAGAATTACAAAGTCCCGAGGAGGTAAGACTTACTCAGGTTTTTTGTACTTAACACTGTTTTGAACATTTTGTCAGGAGATTCCGCATAGGCTATTTGGCTGATTTTACTGATTTCTCCTCTGCACGGAGATCGGTTTAATTATATTAAACACAGAAAAATTGTGGATGTTTCATTAAAGATAATGCTACCTTTGTGAAAATGGGTATCTTAATAGCAAACAAACTACTGACGCTTGCGTTTCAACTATTTAAGTTTTTTCAGAACTAGACATTGTCGATGTCACAGACAAGTGATCATACCGGAGAGGAAGTAGCGTTATGGGATGCTTTCCGCAAAGGTGATGAAACAGCATTTGGCGAAATTGTACGAAAGTACTACCGCAGCCTGTTCGGCTATGGGATGAAATTCTCGCCCGACCGGGAATTCGTCAAAGACTGCATTCAGGACCTTTTCATGGAATTGTGGTCGAAACGGGACTCGCTGGGTGATACTGACTTTGTAAAGTTTTATCTCTTCAAATCCCTGCGCCGGAAAATCCACCGGGAAAGCATGCGCCGGCAACGGGTCGACGAAGACGCCGATCTCGATTTCAGTGCCGAACTGCAAGAAGAGCCGTCCTTCGAACAGCAGATCATCGAATCGGAAATTTTTCAAAACCGACTGAAAAAAATTGAGTCCGAACTCAAATCGCTGCCACGCCGTCAGCAGGAGGTCATTTTTCTGAAATTTTTCGAAAACCTCGACAACAACGCCATCGCTGAAGTGATGTCTATTTCCAAGCAGGCCGTCTCCAATCTTATCTACCGAACAATCAAGCTCTTAAAGGAGAAAATATAGGCCAGTATTTTCCATTCCCGCTTTTTGACCAAATTATTTTTCGAAAAAAAAGTTAAAAACTTTGATTATATCCGTCCGGATACTGCCTATGGAACAATAAGAGCAGTAACAAATGGACCGATATTCACAGTACGTTATCGAAGATTTCGTCATGGATTCCTACTTCCAGCGATGGGTTCGCTTTAGCCATCCGGAAGACCAGTTGTATTGGGAAGAATTCATGCAGAAAAACCCTCTTCAGAAAGAAGACGTTTTAAGGGCCAGGGCTTTACTCACCTCCGTATACAGACTATATGCGACCGACATCAGCGATGAGGAAATCTCCATGGAGATCCATCAGCTGGTGGAGCGGATCCGTCGTGAAAGAAAGAAATCCTTTGTAGATGAAAAATCAGGCTCACCGCGCCGGTCGCTGCGTTCGCCCTTCTGGTGGGCTGCCGCTGCCGTCCTTGTCATAGGAGCGGGGGTTTGGTACCAGCTTTCAACTACCCGGGAGACCCATACTGCTACTTACCAAACATTTACCCAAAATAAAACCGTCGAAACCTACGAAAATGACGGTACGGAAAACCGGACCTGGGAATTAAAAGACGGCAGCACCGTCACCCTGGAACCAGGCTCTACGCTCGACATTCCCACCGACTTTCCGGAGACTTCACGCGATGTTTTTCTAACAGGAACTGCACAGTTTAATGTAAAAAAAGACGCCGAACGACCATTTACCGTCTATTCCGACAAGCTGGTCACCCGGGTACTGGGCACACGGTTCACCGTACGCGCACCCCGCAACGGGGAAAGTGTGGTGGAAGTAGCCGAAGGACGGGTATCCGTTTTCCGCACGACCGACTTTGCGCAGCCCGCCAAGGAAAAGATGGGGATGATCGTTACCTCCAACCAGAAAATCGTGTTGGAACCTAAAGAGGACCGCCTTATCAAGGAGCTCCTCGACCTCCCTCAAATAGTAGCTCCCTTACCGCCCACAGTAACTTTCAACTACGTGGATGCACCCGTTTCGCGGGTATTAAAGGAATTAATGGACGCTTATCACGTCGAAATCATTTATGACGAAGAACAGCTGAAAGGCTGTACCCTTAACGCGACACTGTCTGATCAAACCCTGTACGAGAAGCTGGCGGCTATTTGCGAAGCCATAGAAGCCCGCTATGAACTGATTGACGGACAGATTACCATCCACGGGAAGAAGTGCCAGTAAATAAACTTGAGTATGAATTAAATTTTAACAACCAAACCGATTTAAATATGACAGGAAACCGTTGAGCCACATTTAAACCAAAATAGCCGATAATGCTGCCAACATCACCGGCTAACTAACTGAATCCCTTTTGTTGCTGCTAACCAACTACCTCAGAAATGAGGGAAAGGGAATTGTTTTATCAAGTAACTCTCATAAAACAAACCAATTTATGCAAAAAAAGATTTACCCCCAATGGAGAGTGTTACTCACGCGCATCTCTATTCTACAGCTTTTGCTCCTGCTTACCCTGCCGGGTATCGTGGCGGCGAGGGAAAGCGGAGTTCAGAACCTGATGACGTACAGAGTAACCATCTCGGCCACCAACCAACAGATGGAAGACGTGATCCGGGACATCGAACGCCAGGTGCCTGCACGCTTCGTTTTCAGTCCCAAACTGGTTCGCTCTCACCGTCGCGTATCCCTTTCGGTCGACAACCAGCCACTGGGTTATGCATTGGATCAGCTGCTAACACCCCTTGAACTCAAATACCGGGTTTCTTCCAACAACCTGATCGTCATCAGCCGTGAGACGCAGGCCAAACAGGCGTTTGTCCCAACCGTAGAGGAGACTACGCCACTGGTTTCACCCGCAGCAGAAGCTAAAAGCGCCCAGATGGCCGCGGCCGAAATCACCGGTACGGTACGTAGCGAAACCGGTGAAGGTCTTCCCGGTGTAAGCATCCTGGTGAAGGGAACCTCCATTGGTACCAATACCGACCTGGAAGGTAACTACCGCCTGAGTATCCCTGACGGCATGGACGCAACTCTTGTTTTTTCATTCGTCGGGTACGTTACTCAGGAGTTGGCACTGGGTAACAGAAAGGTGCTTGACGTGGACATGGTACCTGACAACAAAAACCTCGACGAAGTCGTGGTTGTAGCCTATGGTACCCAGCGTAAGGAAAGCGTCGTGGGTGCGATCTCCACCCTTTCGGCCAAAGATCTCAAAGTGCCCGTAAGTAAGCTGAGTAATGCGCTTGCCGGTCAGCTTGCCGGTATCGTTTCGGTGCAGGGATCTGGTGAACCTGGTGCAGGTTCCAGCTTCTGGATTCGTGGTATCAGCTCGTTTGGAGCCAACAATCGGCCTCTGATCCTTGTAGACGGTATCGAGCGTTCCCTCGACTTGGTAGACCCTGAAGATGTGGAATCGTTCTCCATCCTGAAAGATGCTACTGCCACAGCCGTTTACGGGGTACGCGGTGCAAACGGTATCGTTCTCATTACCACCCGTAGAGGTAAATATGCCGAAAAACCCACCATCAACGCTCGTTTCGAAAGAGGAGTACTCTCCCCCGTACGCGTTCCCAAACTGGCCAACGCCGAGCAATGGATGGATTACTATAATGACATCAGCTACGATGCCAACGGGTCTATTCCTTTCCCCGATGACGTTAAGCAGAAATACCTGAGCGGTGAGGATCCCGATCTGTATCCGAACGTCGACTGGATGAAGACCATATTCAAGGACGCCACTACCTCCAACCGTCTGAACCTGAACGTAGCCGGTGGTGGTAAAATCGCCCGCTACTACGTGGCCGGATCGTTTTACAACGAAAACGGTATCTTCAACCCTGCTGAAACCAAGCAGTATAACCCGCAGGTGATCTACAACAAGTTCAGCTTCCGCTCGAACCTCGACATCGACATTTCACCCACTACCGAACTGTCACTGAACCTGGCCAACACCTACGAAAACAAAAACCGTCTGGGTGTAAACATGGCCACCATGTATCAGATTGTCATGATTACCCCTCCGATCTCGATTACCCCTCAGTATTCGGACGGAACCCACGCGCAGCCCCTCGTAGGTAGCAACCCCTATTACTCGCTGAACAGCACCGGTCACTCGCAGGACTTCTGGAACACCGCCCAGTCGCTCGCTAGCCTGACCCAGGATCTGGGATTCCTGACCAAAGGTCTGAAATTCAACATCAAGTTCTCCTGGGACGCCACCAACGAGTCGACCCTCGACAAGCGTAAAAACCCGGCTACCTATTATGCTACCGGACGTGACGAAGAAGGTAACCTGATTCTCCACAAAAACGCTGACGGTAGCGACTACCTCTCGCTGGCAAGATCGAACCGGGGTACCAAAACCACCAACCTCGAATCTTCGCTGGTTTACGATAACCTGTTCGGCACCGCACACCGCGTAGGAGCCATGTTCCTGTTCTCACGCCGTGAGCACATCAACAACTTCCCCGGCGACTACATCGCAGCCTTCCCCTATCGTAACATCGGGGTAGCCGGTCGGGTAACCTACGGTTTCAACAACAAGATCTTCTTCGAAAGCAACTTCGGTTACAACGGTTCTGAAAACTTTGCGCCCGGTAACCGCTTCGGTTTCTTCCCTTCCGTGGCCTTGGGTTATACCATCAGCAACGAAAACTTCTTCAAGAACGCGCTGCCTCAGGTTAACCTGCTGAAATTCCGTGCATCACACGGTTACATCGGAAACGACCAGATTGGGGGTAACCGCCGTTTTGCCTACAACTCCGAGATGCAGACCACTACCGGTTATCAGTTTGGTAGAACCGGACAGCGCAGCCTTACCGGTATCGCTACAGGTCACCCTGGTAACCCCAATGTATCCTGGGAAGAAGCGATCAAAACCAACATTGGTTTCGAATTCGGTATGTGGGATCAGCTGAAACTGCAAATGGACTACTTCCACGAAAAACGTGACGGTATCTACATTCTGCAGCAAAGTGTGCCTTCAATCGTAGGGGTTAACGTAGCACAGTACGTGAACCTGGGTAAAATGGAGAACAAAGGTTTTGACGCCTCTCTCGAATATACCTACAGCAAGGGTGACTGGCTGATTTCCGGACGCGGTAACTTCACTTACAACCGCAACAGGAAACTTTACGACGACAAACCCACACCCATCTGGGCCTATCAGGAGGAAGCCGGTCAGGCTTACCTGCAGCAGTTCGGTCTGGTATCACTGGGTCTGTTTGAGTCGTGGCGAGATATCCAGGAAAGCCCTGTACAACGCTTCGGTGACGTTCAGCCCGGAGATATCAAGTACAAAGACATCAATGGCGACGGTGTGATCGACAGCTATGACCGCATAGCCATCGGAAGAACCACGATCCCTGAAATCTCCTACGGCTTCGGATTGAGCATGCGCTACAAAAGCTTCGACCTCTCCGGTTTCTTCCAGGGTGTAGGAAACGTAACCCGCATCATCAGCGGTGAGCCCCTGGTAGGTCCTTCGGGAAGTATCCTTGTTAACGGTCAGATTTTTGCCGATGTGGCCGACAAACGCTGGAGCCTGCGCAACCCCGATCCCAATGCCGAGTACCCACGCATGAGTCTGGCCTACAACGAAAACAACCGTCAGGCTTCGACTTACTATCAGCGTGACATGAGCTTCATCCGCCTCAAAAACGCCGAAATCGGTTATACCGTGCCAAAATCCTGGACACAGAAAATTGGTATGAGTACCGGTCGGATCTATATCCAGGGTGTGAACCTGCTGACATTCAGCAAATTCAAACTGTGGGATCCTGAACTGGATACTTCTTACGGTAACATCTATCCTCAAATGAAGGTCATCAACTTCGGTGTGAACTTAAATTTCTAATCGACATGAAGAGATACAAAGCCATAATTTGCCGCAGTCTGCTAGCGGTTACACTTTCTGCCGGTTTACTCTCCTGCGACGATTACCTGTCGGTAGAGCTGAACAACGCCATGTCCATGGACGAGGTGTTCAACAAACGTCAGACAACCGAACAATACCTGGCGCAGGTGTACCGCTTCCTTCCCGATGAATCGGACGTGGTTTCCGGAGAAGGTTCGGTTATCCCACGCTCCGACGAAGGTATGTTCTCCTGGCTGTCAGGAGTGTCCTGGCTGAACATGAACAACGGCTCCTGGGGTCCTACCTCTACTGCCTACCGTACCTGGGAAAGCAGCTATCAGGGGATCAAGCAGGCCACCATTTTCATGGACAACATCCATAAAAACGTGGAGCTTGACGAACGCACCAAGGAAATCATGAAGGCCGAAGCCCGTTTTATCCGTGCGTTCCTCTACTTCAACATGCTCCGAAAATACGGGCCGGTCTACGTCTGGGGTGATCAGGATACGGACATCACCATTCGTCCTGACCAGATCGACCGTCACACGGCCGATCAGAACTTCGAATTCGTACTTTCAGAATTTGACAAGTGTATCGCCGTACTTCCGGATAACTGGACTGAAGAAGCCTGGATTGGCCGTGCCACCAAGGGAGCCGTGCTTGCCGCCAAATCAAGAGCTACGTTGTATCGTGCCAGACCGCTGTTCAACGGTGCCGATCACCTGAAAGGCATGACCAACCTCTACGGGGACAAAATCTTCCCGCAGACTACCCGTCCCGAACTCTGGGAAGAAGCTGCCAGAGCTGCCAAGGCGCTCATCGACCTGAACCAGTACTCGCTTTATACTGACAATACCGAATCCGATCCTTTCCGCCGTGCCGTAAGATCCTACATGGGTATCTACTTCCAGTTCTGGAACCAGGAAATCATCTGGGGCCGCTGGATCAACAACGCACAGGCCTGGGTAGTTCGGGCTAACCCGCCACGTGCCGTGCGTACCGGTTACGGTGGATACTGCCCGTCCCTCAAACTGGTCGATGCCTATCCGATGGCTGAAACCGGACGTTTCCCTGTAGTTGGCTATGAAGCCGACGGATATCCGATCATCGACCCCAAATCGGGTTACAGGGAAGAAGGGTTCACCGAAAACTTCTACCACCCCATCGATGACTGGGCTCCTGTCAAGGCGCACAACAGTACCGTCGGCCGCGATGCCCGTTTCTATGCTTCCGTACTGCCTAACGGATTCAATTGGTACAACCGCGCTTCCGGTGACAAGATCATCACCTTCTACACCGGTGGTACATCTTCCTATCAGGCTTCCGGAGACTGCGTAAAAGCCGGTTACCTGTGGAGACGTCAGAATGACCCACGCAACAACACCGATCAGAACCAGTGGGGTCAGTTTACCTGGCCATACTTCCGTCTCGGTGAAATCTACCTGAACTATGCAGAAGCATGTAACGAGAAACCACAACGTGACGAAGCTGAGGCCCTCCGCTATATAAATCTGATCAGAGCACGGGCAGGTCTGAACAAGATCGAACAGGCTTACCCTGAAGTGATCGGAAACAAAGACCTGCTTCGTGAGCTGATCCAGAAGGAAAGAATGGTGGAAATGGCATTCGAATCGCACCGCTACTACGATGCCATCACGTGGATGATCGCCGAAAGAGAGTTCCCTGGTCCTAACTATACCCGGAACCTGCAGGCTACCAACTATGAGGATTCGTGGAAACGTACTTCGTCTCTTTTCCCCGGAACAAGGGTGTTCGAGAAAAAACACTACTTCTTCCCCATCCACCAGACTCAGTTGAATGAGATGAAGAATTTCACTCAGAACTACGGATGGTAAGTTGTTAAACTCATTACAGACTTTAGAAATAGCTGAAATATGAATACGATTCTTTCGAGATTTCGAAACTATTGCCTGCTCCTTTGCGCACTCGTTGCCCTTGGAGCCTGCGATGATCCGCGTCTTGACAAAATAGTTGATGATTCGGTATACCTGGCCAACTATGGCCTGCATCAGCAGAATGTGTATACGGGAGAAGGGTTCACCTATCCCGTCACCGTCGTCAAGGCTGGTGCCGGACTTCAGGGAGGGAAGGTACGTCTGAAAGTGAACGACGCGCTGATTACCAAATACGGCGGAAACTATACCGTACTGCCTCAACAGTACTATCAGATCCGCCAGGGCGAAATCAACCTGAGCAAGGGGGATTACCAGGTAGCGTTCAACCTCGACTTCGATGCAGCCGGCATTCAGACGCTGGCGGCCAGTACTGGTCTAACCTATGCTCTTCCGCTGGAACTGGAATCGGCTGAACAGGGACTTTCCCTGGCTGACAACCAGGACTTATCGACCATGCTGCTGGTTCCCCGCATACAGGCGCCTTACATCAGCTTCCGCCGTCCCGGACTCCAGGATATCCCCTCGGCAATCAATCCCAACTCGGCAGCGGAAACCAAGTTCTATGCTTTCGTAACGACCAACTACAACAACGAATGGGATCTCACCTACGAAGTTACCGTCGACGCAAGCGTACTTGATGCCTACAATACCGCTAACGGAACCAGCCACCGCCTGCTGCCGGCCGATGCCTACCGCATTGCCTCAACCACGCTGAAAATTCCGAATTTACAGAACGAGAGCTCGCTGGAGTATTACCTGATCAAGGGTAAGGCGGCCGCCGGAAACTACATGCTCCCACTGCGGATTTCTTCGGTTTCGAAACACGGAATCGACCCAGCCCGCAGTACTATGCTGATTCCGGTTTCCATTAATTAATGTTTTTTCACAAATTGACCCGCGAAATCAACTTTTAACACGCGACACATGAAAACAAAATTTGTCCTGCTATGTGTGGGAATCCTTTTGGCTGCGACGGCCTTCGGTCAGTCCAAACCCTTCAAGCTATCAAAGAAAGAGAAGAAGGAGGGCTTCCGGGTATTATTTGACGGTACCAACATGGATCAGTGGATGGGCAATACCGAAGAGTATGTCCTGGAAGACGGAACGATCACCATGCGCCCGGGCAAGCACAAGGGATCCGGTAACCTCTATAGCAAGGACAAATTTGCCGATTTCGTGCTGCGCTTCGAGTTCTGGCTGACCCCGGCTGGGAATAACGGTCTGGGTATCCGCCACGACTATGTCGAAACGGCGTCGGGCTACAGCGGTATGGAGCTGCAGATTCTCGACAACGAACACCCCGACTATGCGAAACTCGAACCGGGCCAGTATCACGGGTCAGTTTACAAGATTATCCCAGCCAAACGCGGTTTTCTCAAACCTGCAGGCGAATGGAACTACCAGGAAGTAATTGCAAAGGGTTCTCACATTCAGGTTTTCCTGAACGGCGAGAAAATCCTAGACGGCGATCTGATAGAAGCTACTTCCAAACTGAAGCCCGGCTCCTATCAGAAAGCCGTTCTTAACCAGACCGGACACCTGGCCTTCCTCGGCCACAATTCGGTTGTGCGCTTCCGGAACATTCGCATCAAAGAGTTGAAATAAAAACCCAGCAATAGACTATGACATTTCACTCTTCCCGTCGCAAGTTTCTCCTGCAAACGGCTCAGGGCTTCCTGGGTGCGACGATCTTACCCCATTTGCTGTCGGCGCAGGTACCGGCCAGCGACCGCGTACGGATCGCCCACATAGGACTGGGCGGCATGGGAAACTCCCACATGCGCTGGTTTGCCAACCTGCCGGAAGTAGACATCGTAGCACTTTGCGATGTCGATAAGGTACGGCTCCAGGAAACGGCGAACCGTCTGAAAAAGATTCACCCCAACAAACCGGTTGACCTGTACACCGACTTCCGGAAGGTTCTCGAACGCAAGGATATCGACGCCATTACCTGTGCTACGCCAGACCACTGGCATGCGCAGATCGCCTGTCTGGCGTTTGACGCAGGTAAAGACGTTTATGGCGAAAAACCCCTGTCCTACGACGTCTCGGAAGGCCAGAAAATGCTGAAATACATGAATAAGCATAACCGGGTATTCCAGATGGGTAACCAGATCCACGCCACCGAAAATTTCCACCGGGTGGTTGAACTGGTCAAATCCGGAGCGATCGGGACCGTCAACAAGGTACACCTCTGGAAAACCGGCGGGGCCCCGAATCTGGGTTTTCCCAAACCCCAGCCCGTACCCGATACACTCGATTGGGACATGTGGCTCGGCCCGGCGCCCTATGCCGACTATTTCCCGGAGCGTTGCCACGGTACTTACCGCTACTTCCTGGATTATTCGGGCGGCGTATATGCCGACTTCTGGTGCCATATCGCCGACGTGGCGTTCTGGTCACTGGATCCGAAGGGCCTGAAAAAAATCAGCGCCCGCGGCAAGAAGGCCGAAGGAATTGCCGACACACCTTCCTGGATCGACGTAGATTTCCAGTTCGCCGGCCTCGATATCGAATGGCGCACCAAAGCACCCGAGCATTATCCTTCTGCCAACGGCATGGGCATAGGCGCCCTGTTCGTGGGCAGCAACGGTACGCTGCTCTGCGATTATGACCGCCGTGAACTGATCATCAACGGTGAAAAACTCCCCGATGTAACGTCCATCGCGAAGACGCTGCCCCGTTCACCCGGTCATCAGCAGAACTTCATCGACGCGGTGAAGTCACGCACCCAGCCCGAGTCAAATCTGGAATACGCCAGGAAACTGACCCTGCCCATGCACCTGGGTCTGGCTTCCTATCGGCTTGGCCGGGATCTGGAATGGGATGCCGATAAGGAACGATTTGTTGGTGACAAAGAAGCCAATAAGTTATTGGAGAGAAAACCCAGAAAGAAATGGGATTTGATCTGAGATAAAGAAGAGCGCCCGGGAAACCGGGCGTTTTTTTTGGGGTTCAGGACGCCATTAACATTTACACATCGTCCTTCGTTATCCACCTTTGAGATCTAAATCTCCACCATTCACCCTGGCGACTTTTAATTTCCTCCCACAATTTCACCACTCGTCCTGTCCCTTCTACCGTTCACCTAAAACTCGTTTTCCAAAGGGATTTCGCGCTCTAATTTTGAACCATCAAACAAAAACGAATCGAAACCAGCTAACTACTTAAATAACCGAGCCATGAAATCTAACCTGAAAACTTTAGCCATCGCCATTTTAGCCGTTGCAGCCCCTTTCTTCGCCAGCGCTACAACCCCTAACAGTAACGCTACCCTGAAAGCCGGCATGTATGTATCGAAAGATGGTAACCTGAACGTATTTCTGGAAAACCAGCACGTCAAACCTGCTACCGTAGCTTTCAAGGATGCAAACGGTAAAGTGATTTTCGAAAGAAAGGCAGGTTACTCCAAAAATCTGACCGGGTTGAAATTTGATGTCAACCATCTGCCTGACGGCGAGTACACCGTACAAATCGCCAACGGAAAAGATACCGTCTCGCAGGTACTCAAACTGGCAACACCCCAACAGGAAAGAGCGTTCGTTCCCGCGAACTAATCCTGGTGGAGATCGATAGATCATAAACTTCGTCTACATTACATATATACGTATACCCGGATCGTGTGAAGCGGTTCGGGTTTTTACGATTATGTCAGCATGTTAAAAACCCCGCTGTTGGGAACACTCGTAAGTTCCGTGTGGAAACGGGAATTCGATATTCGAAACCATCACTCCGCTACCCAGCCATGACGGAGACCCGTAATCATAACCCCAGAGCCAACGGAACTTCTGTCTTAAACAATCCGGACAGTGTTTCGATCTCCTCATACAGTTTGAAGACAGGCTCTGGTCTTTCAGCAATCATATGATCGACCGGGTCTGTTATTTCGGTTAAAATTTCCGATATCCGAAGTATTGTATTGTCAATTTCAGCAGACAGGTTTGCCTTTCCAACTTTTGCCCCTCCTGCGTAAACGAGCGTGTGGATACCGTTGTTGTCGGGAACTGTCAGTCCCCAGTAGGCGTTGATGAACGCATAGATATCTGCTTCCAATAGAAATTTTGAATAGTTACTCCATCTGCCGTCCACCTTGTTAAGTTGCGGTTGATTATCATTAAAGATCCCCAAAGGTTTTCCTAGGCGTTCTGACCTGACGAGATCAAGTTGTCTGTCGAGAGCCTGATAGAAAACGCCCATACTTCCGTTTACTCCCAGACCGTCATCCAGAACAAATTCATTCACATACCCATCTCCCCCCATACTCCATTTCTGCACGATCCTGTTCGCTGCAGCATGTAAAACATTGGCTACCGATAAAAGATAATCGAGTCGTCTTATACCCAGGTCATGGTCTTCAAACTGCTTTATGATCAATTGGTTATCACCTTTTGAAGCACCAAATAGTGCATATTCATATGCAACTAACCCTTTATATCCCCCAGCCAGCACATCGATCAGCGTACTGTCGATTTTTTTCCCGTCTGTTCGTGCCAGAAGCGCCTCGATTCCTGTGGTATCCGGAATTTCGTATAATGAGCCGAAACTGACCTCCAGCTCCCGGGGTGCAAACCTGAAAACCCTGGCCTGCTTACAAGCGATCACGCAGTTTAACCAGGCTGTCCTAAGATCGTCCAACTGCTGATGGTCGGTCGGATTACCCCGGTACTTCAGCGTTTCAATTACTAATTTATTTGAAGTTGTCTGGAGGTTAACAAAAGCAGGAACGATGAGTTCATAACCGATCGATCTCAGAGCCTTCTGCCTTTCAGATAAACTTAAAGGTTCTATCTCTTTTTCTCTACAGGAAACCAATATCATCAATAGTAAAATACCTGTCAACGGTTTCATACGTTTAATTGATTGAGTAAAAGAAATTTATTTGAAGACCCTTTAACTGACAAACGAAATGAAACGCATTTCAATTGTTCTTTTAACGCTGGCGGTAGCAGCCGTAATCAGCTGTATAAATCACCATAGGGAAATTGTTCCCAACGGAGACGAAGAGGCTATTGAAATAAAACCGGGAATGTATACAAGGAAGGCAGCGGGCTTTGCCTGGGAATTCATGACGCCAGACCAAAATGATCCCGAAACTTACTTTTACACCGGCTCGCGGAGAATCTATTATGCAAAAGCTTCGGAGGGGTACACCCGGGCATGTACGTTAAGGGTTACAAAAACCGCGCAAATAAACACTTCCCCCGTCGTATTTAATATCTATGATCACGAGGCAACCTGTTTAATTCTCTCGTCAGGGAGTTCAGAAACTGGCAATATCAGCTATGGCGTGTGGACGGAGAAAATGAATGGACAGCTCACCCCCAGCGACTGGAAAGGGTACATTTGGGAGCTTCCTTCCTCAGCACTAGAATCCGCTCCGATAGGAACATATCTTGAATTTACCTTTACAGTTACACTGCCGGAAAAGCCAGGAGCTTGTCCCGAGGGTAAGATCTTTGCCCGTATGAAGTCACCGGTAGATATCCCTTCGGCAGATAGGTTTTGGGACGGAGATGTGTTTTCCATAGCTCAAAATGCATCCCGATAATGAAGCTTCGTTAGAAGTATCCGGAAGGAAGTAATAAGGGCTAAGCGGGTACAACACTCACTTTTTTGAAGACTCCCCCCAAAACCGTTATCTTACCATTCCGAATTCTTAAACCACCTCCCTGCAATGCCCCAACGTCGTCCTTCAGAAACTCCCACTTTTCTCAATCTAACCTTCACCGATAACGATGCCAACCTGATCTCCAGCAGTAAAACGCTGCGGAAGGTTATTGGGATTCTGGGTATGCTGCTACCGGTCCTGCTGGTGATTTCCCTGTACCTTTATTCGGGACATTCACGGCCGTTGTGGTCGTTCAGCCATTACTATTTCACCCAGTCGGTGGGAATATTCGTCGGCGTCATGTGCGTGCTGGCCATATTTCTGATCGTATACAAAGGGAAGGAGCCTATCGATTTTATCGTTTCCGTACTGGCTGGTATAGCAGCGCTGCTGATTGTGCTGTTTCCGACTACCAATATTACAGATATCTGCAACGACGTCGAAAAAGCCTATTCCGTGACCATATTGCCGAAAAGCAAGATGCGTGACAATATTCACGTGATAGGAGCGGCGATATTCTTCATTACCCTGGCATTTATGTCGCTGTTTATCTTCACGAAGTCCGACAAACCCAAAGAAAAACGCGGTGCGGCCAAGATCACCCGGAACCGGATTTACCGGGTCTGCGGGGTATTGATCATTCTCTCCCTGCTGGTGATTTTCTTCGGCACGATCTATCCCATCATACCCAGAGACATCTACCACCAATACAATTTAACCTTCTGGATGGAAGTCCTGGCCATCGAGAGTTTCGGGTTCTCCTGGCTGGTGAAGGGGGAGACATTGTTTAAGGATAAGGCCTAAGTGAAGCCTTAGATTTTTCTGGAAGAACGTTAGATCAAACTCATTTTACGGACTCTACTTTTCATAACCCACGACGGCGCAAGGATTGCGGCCATTACAACAGGTATGAGCATCCTCGTAAAACCTGGTCCCTGAAAGATCCATATAACCTAC
>ENA-UOVV01001410-UOVV01001410.1-compost-metagenome-genome-assembly--contig:-NODE-1410-length-17785-cov-14.250874_pt1 | contig 17785 bp, 16 predicted proteins | sample MGYA00238155_ERZ761577 | MGnify/ENA primary metagenome ERZ761577 (study PRJEB28898, sample SAMN06268775) | compost metagenome | isolation source: Emeryville, CA | place: USA:Emeryville, CA | collected...
CGGTGCAGTTGAAGGTCGTGCGGCAGCGCCACACGCCCTCCTTGTCGTTGAGGATCTCGAGGCGCTGGGAACCGGCGTCGTCGCGCGAGTCGAAGATGAAGCGGTGCGCGTTGACGATCGCGGCCGGGCCGAAGTACTGACCGTCGGTCCAGAACACCGGGCACGAGGAGGTGCACGCGGCGCACAAGATGCACTTGGTCGTGTCGTCGAAGCGCTCGCGCTGCTCGGCTGACTGCAGGCGTTCCTTCGTGGGCTTGGTCGACTCGCTCACGAGGAAGGGCATGATCTCGCGGTAGGAGGCGAAGAAGGGCTCCATGTCGACGATCAGGTCCTTGACCACCGGCAGGCCCTTGATCGGCTCGACCGTGATGGGCTTCTCGGGGTTGAGGTCCTTGAGCAGGGTCTTGCACGCGAGGCGGTTGCGGCCGTTGATGCGCATCGCGTCCGAGCCGCAGATGCCGTGCGCGCACGAGCGGCGGAAGCTCAGCGAGCCGTCGACCTCCCACTTGGCCTTGTGCAGCGCGTCGAGGAGCCGGTCGGTGCCGTGCACCTGGATCGTGAACTCCTGCCAGTACGCCTCGTCGCCGTGGGTCTCGGGCGTGAAGCGCCGGATGCGCAGCGTGACGTCGAAGGTGGGCACCTCGCCCACGGGGGCCGTTTCCGTGACGGTGGCGGTCATCAGTACTTGCGCTCCATCGGCTCGTAACGGGTGACGACCACGGGCTTGTAGTCGAGGGTGACCTCGTCCCCGTGGCGGTACGCCATGGTGTGGCGCATGAACTTCTCGTCGTCGCGCTGCGGGAAGTCCTCGCGGAAGTGACCGCCGCGCGACTCCTCGCGAGCGAGCGCGCCCTGGACCACGACCTCGGCGAGGTCGAGCAGGAAGCCGAGCTCGACGGCCTCGAGCAGGTCGAGGTTGTACTGGCGCGACTTGTCCTGCACGTGCACGTCCGCGTAGCGCCGCTGGAGCTCCTTGACGTCCGCGAGTGCCTGGGAGAGCGACTCGGCCGTGCGGAACACCTGGGCGTTGGCGTCCATGGTCTGCTGGAGCGCCGCGCGCAGCTCGGAGACGCGCTCGCCGCTCGGGCGGGAGCGGATGGTCTCGAGCTGGCCCACGACGGCGTCCGCGGGGGACTCGGGCAGCTCCACGAACTCGGCCTGGGCCGCGTAGGCCGCCGCGGCGATGCCGGCGCGCTTGCCGAAGACGTTGATGTCGAGCAGCGAGTTGGTGCCCAGGCGGTTGGCGCCGTGCACCGAGACGCACGCGACCTCGCCCGCGGCGAAGAGGCCGTTGACGAAGTCGGTGTTGTTGCGCAGCACGCGGGCGTCGACGTCCGTGGGCACGCCACCCATCGCGTAGTGCGCCGTGGGGTAGACGGGCACGGGCTCGGTGTAGGGCTCGACACCGAGGTAGGTGCGCGCGAACTCGGTGATGTCCGGGAGCTTCGCGTCGATGTGCGCGGGCTCGAGGTGCGTCAGGTCGAGGAGCACGTAGTCCTTGTTCGGACCGCAGCCGCGGCCCTCGCGCACCTCGTTGGCCATCGCGCGGGCGACCATGTCGCGCGGCGCGAGGTCCTTGATGGTCGGGGCGTAGCGCTCCATGAAGCGCTCGCCCTCGGAGTTGCGCAGGATCGCGCCCTCGCCGCGGGCTGCCTCCGAGAGGAGGATGCCCAGGCCCGCGAGGCCCGTGGGGTGGAACTGGAAGAACTCCATGTCCTCGAGCGGCAGTCCCGCGCGCAGCGCGAGCGCCATGCCGTCACCGGTGAGGGTGTGGGCGTTCGAGGTGGTCTTGAAGATGCGGCCCGCGCCACCCGTCGCGAAGACGACCGACTTGGCCTGGAAGACGTGGATCTCGCCCGTCGCGAGGTCGTAGGCGACGACGCCGGCCACCGAGACCTGCTGGCCTGCGGGGACGTCCCCGCCCTTGAGGTCGGTGTCGAGGAGCACGTCGAGCACGTAGAACTCGTTGAAGAACTCGACGTCCCGAGCGACGCACTGCTGGTAGAGCGTCTGCAGGATCATGTGACCCGTGCGGTCCGCGGCGTAGCACGCGCGGCGCACCGGGGCCTTGCCGTGCTCGGCCGTGTGGCCGCCGAAGCGGCGCTGGTCGATCTTGCCCTCGGGCGTGCGGTTGAAGGGCAGACCCATGTGCTCGAGATCGATGACCGCCTGGATGGCCTCCTTGGCCATGATCTCCGCGGCGTCCTGGTCGACGAGGTAGTCACCGCCCTTGACGGTGTCGAAGGTGTGCCACTCCCAGTTGTCCTCCTCGACGTTGGCGAGGGCCGCGCACATGCCGCCCTGGGCCGCGCCGGTGTGGGACCGCGTGGGGTAGAGCTTCGAGATGACGGCCGTGCGCGTGCGAGCGGAGGACTCGAGCGCCGCCCGCATCCCGGCGCCGCCCGCGCCGACGATGACGACGTCGTACTGGTGGATCTGCATGAGTCTCCTTGACGGGTCGTTCAGGCGGTGCAGAACGACGGCAGCAGCTCGGCGGGCGAGCCGGCCGGGCACGGGTCGAACGTGAAGATGACGAGGGTGCCCAGCACGACGGTGAGCGTGAAGGCGGTGAGGAGGAGGGCCTTGAGCACGAGGCGCGAGCGGTCCTTCTCGGCGTAGTCGTTGATGATCGTGCGCATGCCGTTGGCGCCGTGGATCATGCCGAGCCACAGCATGAGCAGGTCCCAGATCTGCCAGCGGATGTCGGCCCACTTGCCGGCGACGAAGCCGAAGTTGATCCCCGAGATGCCCTCGCCCGCGACGAGGTTCACGAAGAGGTGGCCGAAGACGAGCACGACGAGGACGACGCCCGAGATGCGCATGAACAGCCACGCGGCCATCTCGAAGGAGCCGCGGGTCGTGCGACGCGTCGAGCGCGTCATGCGGGGGGAGCGGGGAGCGTCGATGGTGGTCATCACAGGCCTCCGAAGACGTGGCCGAGGTGGCGCGGGAGGAAGCCCGCCATGAGAACGACCGTGAGGCCGACGACGATCCACAGCATCGTGCGCTGGTGGCGCGTGCCCTTCGACCAGAAGTCGACGAGCACGACGCGGATGCCGTTGAAGGCGTGGAACACGATCGCGGCGACGAGGCCCGCCTCGGCGATGCCCATGATCGGGTTCTTGTACGCACCGATCACGGCGTTGTACGCCTCGGGGGACACCCGCACGAGAGCGGTGTCGAGCACGTGCACGAGGAGGAAGACGAAGATGAGCATCCCCGTCACCCGGTGCGCTACCCAGGACCACATGCCTTCTCGACCCCGGTAGAGGGTTCCGGCCGGTGCGGTGGCCACGGGGGCTCCTTCCCGCGTCGGGGGGACGGCTCCGACGCCTTCTCACCACTGTAGTGACACTGAACACGTGCTCACTACGCTAGCGCTCGTGAACCGGATCACAGACCTGTACGCGATCGTGCCCGCGGGCGGGGCGGGCACGCGCCTGTGGCCTCTCTCGCGCGCGGGTCGGCCGAAGTTCCTCCTCGACCTGCTCGGCACGGGGCGCTCGCTCCTGCAGGCGACGGTCGACCGCCTCGAGCCCCTCGTCGCGGGGACCGTCGTCGTGACGGGAGAGGCGCACGCCGAGGCGGTGCGCGCCCAGCTGCCGGGGCTCGGGGAGCAGGCCGTGCTCGCCGAGCCCTCCCCGCGCGACTCGATGGCGGCGATCGGCCTCGCGACCGCCGTCCTCGCGCAGCGCCACGGTGACGTGCTCGTAGGCTCCTTCGCGGCGGACCACGTGATCTCGGGAGACTTCGCGGGAGCCGTGGCCCAGGCCGCCGTCGCGGCGCGCGAGGGGCACGTCGTGACGATCGGCATCACGCCGCGCGGCCCGTCCACGGCCTTCGGCTACATCCACGCGGGCCGCACCCTCGGGCTCGCCGAGGCCCCCGACGCGCGCGCGACGCGCGGCTTCACCGAGAAGCCCGACGCCTCGACCGCTCGCCGCTACCTCGCGACGGGGGACTACCGCTGGAACGCGGGGATCTTCGTCGCGCGGGCTCAGGTGCTCCTGGGGCACCTCGCCGAGCAGAGGCCCGCGCTGCACGAGGGGGTGCGCGAGCTCGCCCGGGTGTGGGACTCCCCGCAGCGCGAGGCCGCGCTCGCGGAGATCTGGCCGGGCCTCGAGCGCATCGCGATCGACCACGCGATCGCCGAGCCCGTCGCGGCCGCGGGCGGGGTCGCCGTCGTGCCCGGGGACTTCGCGTGGGACGACCTCGGGGACTTCGACGCCCTCGCGGCGCACCTCGCCGGCGAGCAGGCGGGCGGGGAGCAGGTCCTCGCGATCGACTCCGCCGAGCCGCTCGTGCTGGGCGCCGACCGGCTCGTCGCCGTCGTCGGCCTCGACGAGGTCGTCGTCGTGCAGACCTCCGACGCTCTGCTCGTCACGACGCGCGCGCGGGCGCAGCGCGTCAAGGAGGTCGTGGACGCCCTGCGGACGGCCGGGCGGGACGAGCTCACGTGACGCGTAAGGTCGGGGACGTGCCTGACCTTCCGGAGCTGTCGAGCCTCGCGGGACGGGTCCACGCCCTCGTGGCCTCGCTCGCCGACGAGCTCGTGGAGATCCGTCGCGACCTGCACGCCCACCCCGAGACGGCGCGAGCCGAGCATCGCACGACCGAGCTCCTCGCGAAGCGGCTCGAGCTCGCGGGGCTCCAGCCCCGGCTGCTCCCGGGCAGCGGGCTCGTCTGCGACCTCGGGCCCGGGCCGGCGATCTCCGGCCGCCCGCGCATCGGGCTGCGCGCGGATCTCGACGCGCTGCCTCTCGAGGACGCGTGCGGGCTGCCGTGGTGCTCGCGCACCCCCGGGGTCGCGCACGCGTGCGGTCACGACGTGCACACCGCGGCCGTCCTCGGTGCGGGGCTCGTGCTCGCCGAGCTGGGCTCGGAGGGCCTGCTGCCCACCGGGGTGCGCCTCATCTTCCAGCCCGCCGAGGAGGTCCAGCCCGGCGGCTCGCTCGACGTCGTCGCCGCGGGCGGGCTCGAGGGCGTCGCGCAGGTCTTCGCGGTGCACTGCGACCCGCGGCTCGAGGTGGGCCGCATCGGCTCGCGCGTCGGCCCCATCACCTCGGCCTCGGACGAGGTCAAGGTCACGGTCTCCTCCGCGGGCGGGCACACCTCGCGCCCGCACCTGACGGGCGACGTCGTCTTCGCGCTCGGCGAGGTCATCACGCAGGTCCCCGCGATCCTCGGGCGTCGCCTCGACCCGCGCTCGGGCGTGAACCTCACCTGGGGAGCAGTCTCGGCCGGCAACGCCTACAACGTCATCCCGGGCTCGGGCTCGGTCCAGGGCACGCTGCGCTGCCTCGACGTGCGCTCGTGGGAGCAGGCGGCCGAGGTCTTCGTCTCGGCGGTCGAGCAGGTGCTGGCTCCCTACGGCGTCGAGATCGAGATCAGCCACGTGCGTGGGGTGCCGCCCGTCGAGAACGACGCGGCCTCGGTCGCGATCCTCGAGACCGCGGCGCGGCTCGCCCTCGGCCCCGAGGCGGTCACTCCCACCGAGCAGTCTCTCGGCGGCGAGGACTTCGCGTGGTACCTCACGCACGTGCCCGGCGCGATGGCCCGCCTCGGCACGCGCACCCCGGGCGGGAAGGTCTACGACATCCACCAGGGCGACTTCAAGGTCGACGAGGACGCGATCGAGCTCGGCGCGCGGCTGCTCGCGACGACGGCCCTGGTCGCGGCCCGGGAGTCCGTCGCGGGCCCATAGTCCTGGTCTGTCCGTGCTCGGACCGGTTGCGATGGGGTAACGGAAAACGTTCCCGCTACCCACTGGTAACACGAGGGCACATCGGGCGGACTAGGGTTTGACCCGAAGGGACCGGTGAACACGCGGTCCCTCGGACCACAGGAGAACAACGTGAAGACAAAGCTGCGCCTCGCGGCCGTCGGCGCCGCTGCCGCACTCACCCTCGCGGCATGTGCGACCCCGCCGGAGGAGACCCCCACGACCCCGGCAGCGTCCGAGACGAGCACGGACACCGAGACCGAGACGAGCGAGCCGCCTTCGGACGTGGCCGAGGGCTTCAAGCCCTGCATCGTCTCCGACGCCGGTGGCTTCGACGACAAGTCCTTCAACCAGCTCTCCTACGAGGGCCTCGTGAAGGCCGCGAAGGAGCTCGGCATCGAGCACGGAGAGGTCCAGTCGACGTCCGACGCCGACTTCAAGAACAACCTCGACTCGCTCCTCGCGACCGACTGCACGCTCATCACCTCGGTGGGCTTCGCGCTCTCCGCCGCGACGGTCGAGGCCGCGAACGCGAACCCGGACATCCACTACGTCCTGGTCGACGACGCTGCCGACAACGACTTCGACGGCACCAAGGACGCCGAGAACATCAAGCCGCTCCTGTACGACACGGCGCAGGCCGCGTTCCTCGCGGGCTACCTCGCCGCGGGCTACTCGGAGGCCGGCAAGGTCGGCACCTTCGGCGGCATGCCCTTCCCGACCGTGACGATCTTCATGGACGGCTTCAAGCAGGGCGTCGAGTACTACAACGAGGTCAAGGGCACCGACGTCCAGGTCATCGGCTTCGAGGGCGGCGACAAGGGCTCGTTCACGGGTGGCTTCGAGGCCAACCAGGACGCCCGCAACGTGGCTGACGGCATCATCGACCAGGGCGTGGACGTGATCCTCCCCGTCGGTGGCCCGATCTACCAGTCCGCGATCGACTCGATCGCCGACTCGGGCCGCGAGATCGCCCTCATCGGTGTCGACGCCGACTTCTTCGTCACCGACCCGAACACGCAGGACCTGGTCCTGACCTCGATCCTCAAGCAGATGGACGTCTCGGTCTACGACGCCGTCATGGGCGCCGCGTCCGGCACCTTCGACGCTGAGGCCTACGTGGGTACGCTCGAGAACGGTGGCGTGGGTATCGCGCCGCTGCACAACTTCGAGGACAAGGTCGACGCCGAGCTCGTCGCCGAGGTGGAGCAGCTCAAGGCTGACATCATCGCCGGCACGGTCACGGTCACCTCGTACCTCAACCAGTAATGCCGTAGCTCTCCCCGGGGAGGGTCACCCCTCCCCGGGGAGCGCCGCGTCTGCGAACCCACAGCACAGCACCGCAAAGGGGCGGCTCATGAAGCTCGAGCTCCGTGGCATCACCAAGCGCTTCGGCGCCCTCGTGGCCAACGACCACATCGACCTCGTGGTCGAGCCCGGAGAGATCCACTGCCTTCTCGGCGAGAACGGCGCAGGCAAGTCCACCCTGATGAACGTCCTGTACGGCCTGTACTCGGCCGACGAGGGCGAGGTCCTCCTCGACGACGAGGTGGTCCACTTCGCAGGTCCGGGCGACGCCATGGAGGCCGGCATCGGCATGGTGCACCAGCACTTCATGCTCGTGCCCGTCTTCACCGTGGCCGAGAACGTCATGCTCGGCCACGAGCCGACCCGTGGGGGCGGTCGCCTCGACCTCGCCGCCGCGCGCGCCAAGGTCACCGAGATCGCCGAGCGCTTCGGCTTCCACGTGGACCCCGACGCCGTCGTCGAGGACCTGCCCGTGGGGGTCCAGCAGCGCGTCGAGATCATCAAGGCGCTCTCGCGCGACGCGAAGGTGCTGATCTTCGACGAGCCCACCGCGGTGCTCACGCCCCAGGAGACGGACGAGCTCATGGCGATCATGCGCCAGCTCAAGTCCGAGGGGGCGGCCATCGTCTTCATCACGCACAAGCTGCGCGAGGTCCGCGAGGTCGCGGACCGCATCACCGTCATCCGTCGAGGCAAGGTCGTGGGGGAGGCCCAGCCGGGCTCCTCGGACGCCGAGCTCGCCTCGCTCATGGTCGGCCGCTCGGTCGAGCTCACCGTCGCGAAGGGCGAGCCCCGGTACAGCGACGCGAAGCTCGAGGTCGAGAACCTCGAGATCATCGACCCCGACGGCCTCGTGCTCGTCGACGACGTGAGCTTCACCGTCCAGGGCGGCGAGGTTCTCGTCATCGCGGGCGTGCAGGGCAACGGGCAGACCGAGCTCGCCGACGCGCTGCTGGGCCTCGTGACGCCCTCGGCGGGCTCCATCCGCCTCGACGGCGTCGAGCTCGCGGGGCGCACGGTCAAGGACTTCCTCGCCCGTGGCATCGGCTTCGTGCCCGAGGACCGCGGGGTCGACGGACTCGTGGGGACCTTCTCGGTGGCCGAGAACCTTGTTCTCGACCGCCTCGACGGCCCGCCCTTCGTCAGGAACGGCTCGCTCCAGCTGCGCGCCCGGGACGAGTTCGCGCGCCAGGTCGTCGAGGAGTTCGACATCCGCACGCAGTCGATCTCGACGCCTGCGGGCCGCCTCTCGGGCGGCAACCAGCAGAAGGTCGTCCTCGCCCGCGAGCTCTCGCGCGAGCTGCGCCTGCTCGTCGCGTGCCAGCCCACGCGTGGCGTCGACGTCGGTTCGATCGAGTTCATCCACAAGCGCATCGTCGCCACGCGCGACTCGGGCATCCCCGTGATCGTCGTCGCGACCGAGCTCGACGAGGCCCTCGCCCTCGGCGACCGGATCCTCGTGATGTACCGCGGGCGCATCGTCGGCATCGTGCCGGCGAGCACGCCGCGCGACGTGCTCGGCCTGATGATGGCCGGCATCGCCCCCGAAGGGAGTGAGGCGGCATGAGCGCCCCCGACGAGCGTCCTGCGGTGCCCTCCGGCGCACCTGCGGCCGACGCCCCCGCGCAAGGCGCGTCGACGAAGAAGGCGACCGAGCCCGAGAACCGCTGGTCCGTGGCCTTCCGCGAGATCGTCGGCGGCTCGTGGGGAGTCTCGGTCGGCGCGGTGATCCTCGCGATCCTCGCGGGCTCGATCATGATCGTCGCGACCGACGAGAACGTCCGCGCGAGCGCGGGCTACTTCTTCGCCCGTCCCGGGGACATGCTCTCCGCCGCCGGGGCCGCGATCGGCGACGCCTACGCTGCGCTCTTCCGCGGCGCGGTCTGGGACTACACCGCCGACTCCTTCGGCAAGGGCATCCGCCCGCTCACGACGACGCTCAACTACGCGACGCCGCTCATCGGCGCGGGCCTCGGTCTCGCCGTCGGCTTCCGCGCGGGCCTGTTCAACATCGGTGGCCAGGGCCAGATGATCTTCGCGGCGATCTTCGCCGGCTGGGTCGGCTTCTCCCTCCAGCTGCCGCAGCCGCTGCACATCCTCGTGGCGATGGTCGCGGGCATCCTGGGCGGTGCGCTCTGGGCGGGGATCGCCGGTCTCCTCAAGGCCCTCACCGGGGCGCACGAGGTGATCACGACGATCATGCTCAACCACACCGCCTACTACCTGCTCTTCTTCCTGCTCGCCACCCCGGGCCTGCTGCAGGCCCCGGGCTCGGCGAACCCGAAGTCGCCGCCCATGCAGAAGTCGGCGATCCTGCCCAAGCTCTTCGGCGAGGGCTTCAACGTCCACCTCGGCTTCGTCTTCGCGCTCGGCGCGGTCGCCTTCACGTGGTGGCTCATGGAGCGCTCGCGGCTCGGCCTGAACTTCCGCGCGGTCGGCGAGAACCCGAACGCCGCGCGCGTCGCGGGCATCGACGTCTCGCGCACCACGGTGTGGGTCATGGTCGTCTCGGGCGCCCTGGTCGGCCTGGCCGGCGTCTCGCAGGTGCTCGGCACCTCGACCACGGGCTTCAGCACCGACGTCGACGCCGGCATGGGCTTCGACGCGATCACCGTGGCCCTGCTCGGTCGGTCCTCGCCGCTCGGCGTGCTCGGCGCGGCGATCCTCTTCGGCGGCTTCCGCGCCGGAGGCGCGACGATGCAGGCGGCCGAGCGGATCCCGATCGAGATCGTCACCGTCATCCAGTCGCTCATCGTGCTCTTCATCGCAGCACCGCCGCTCGTGCGGGCGATCCTGCGACTGCCCAAGCCGGGAGCTCGCAAGGAGAGCAAGAAGGAGGTGGCGGCATGAGCGCGCCCGCCGTCGTCGTCCCCGACGAGGCCCCGGTCTCCTCGACCCTGCGCCACGTCACCGTCGCGAGCAAGAAGTTCGCCGTCGTCTTCACCGTGATGACGGTCGTGCTCGGGCTCATCGCGCTGCTCGCCCCGCGCGAGGGCAACACCAAGTTCCGCTTCTCCGCAGAGACCGACCGGATCGTCATCCCCTCGATCTCCGTGCCGGGCATGCAGGTCGCGTGGGTGTGTCTCGCGATCCTCGTGGTGCTCACGATCGTCTCGTGGCTGCTGTACCTGGCCCAGCGGCCCACGCCCTGGTACGCGGGGATCGTCTTCGCCCTCGCCTTCCTCGCAGGCTTCCTCGCGTGGGGCGGCGCGGGCTCGGTGAGCGACTTCCCGGTCGTCCGCCTCGTGAGCGCCTCGGTGCTTCTCGCGGTGCCGATCGTCTTCGGCGCGCTGGGCGGCGCGATCGGAGAGAAGGCCGGCGTCGTGAATATCGCGATCGAGGGCCAGCTGCTCGCCTCGGCCTTCGTGGCCGCCGTCGTCGGCTCGATCACGAAGAACCCCTGGGTGGGCCTCTTCGCCGCGGTGCTCGCGGGAGCGCTCGTGGCCCTCGTGCTCGGGCTCTTCGCGATCACCTACCGGGTCAACCAGGTCATCGTCGGTGTCGTGCTCAACGTCCTGGTGCTGGGTCTGACGAGCTTCATGTACGTCCAGCTCCTCGTGAAGGAGGCGGACACCCTCAACAAGACGATCCGCTTCCCGGCGATCGCGATCCCGGTGCTCGGCGAGATCCCGATCATCGGCCCGGCGCTGTTCCGGCAGTCGATCATCGTCTACCTCATGTACCTCGCGGTGCCGCTCGTGTGGTTCGCGATGTACCGCACCCGCTGGGGCCTGCGCCTGCGCGCGGTCGGCGAGCACCCGCTCGCGGCCGACACCGTGGGCATCAAGGTCGAGCGCACGCGCTACCGGGCGCTCGTGATCGCTGGTGCGATCGTCGGCATCGGCGGGGCGTACTACACGCTCGTGTCGGTGTCTGCGTTCAACAAGAACATGACCGCCGGAGCGGGCTTCATCGCCCTCGCGGCCGTCATCTTCGGCAAGTGGGACCCCGTGCGCGCCGCGATGGCTGCGCTGCTCTTCGGCTTCGCCTCGGCGCTCGAGGGCGCCATGAGCGTCGTCGGCTCGCCGGTCCCCAGCCAGTTCATGCTCATGCTCCCGTACGTCGTGACCCTTGCGGCGGTGGCCGGACTCGTGGGGCGCTCGCGCGCCCCCGCGGCCGACGGCGAGCCCTATGTGAAGGAGTGACCCGTGGAGGTCGACTGGGAGGGCCTGCGCGCCGCTGCGCGAGAGGTCATGACGCGCGCCTACGTGCCGTACTCGAAGTTCCCCGTGGGCGTCGCGGCGCTCGTCGACGACGGTCGCGTCGTCGTGGGCTGCAACGTCGAGAACGCCTCGTACGGCGTCGGGCTGTGCGCCGAGTGCGGGCTCGTCTCGAACCTGCACTCGAGCGGGGGAGGTCGCCTCGTCGCCTTCACCTGCGTGGACGGGCACGGCAACACCCTCATGCCCTGCGGGCGCTGCCGCCAGCTGCTCTTCGAGCACGGTGGTCCTGATCTCGTGCTCGACACGGTGAGCGGCTTCAAGACCATGGCCGAGGTGCTCCCGGACGCCTTCGGGCCGAGCGACCTCGTGGAGAGGGCCTCCTCATGAGTGCCGAGGCCTTCGACGCCGTCGACGTCATCGTCGCGAAGCGTGACGGGCACCGCCTCACGGACGAGCAAATCGACTGGGTCATCGACGCCTACACGCGCGGCGTGGTGGCCGAGGAGCAGATGAGCGCCCTCAACATGGCGATCCTGCTCAACGGCATGGACCGCGGCGAGATCGCGCGCTGGACGGCAGCGATGATCGCGAGCGGCGAGCGCATGGACTTCTCCTCGCTCTCGCGCCCGACGGCGGACAAGCACTCCACGGGCGGGGTGGGGGACAAGATCACCCTCCCGCTCGCGCCCCTCGTGGCGGTGTTCGACGTGGCTGTGCCACAGCTCTCGGGTCGCGGGCTGGGCCACACGGGCGGGACCCTCGACAAGCTCGAGTCGATCCCCGGCTGGCGCGCGGCCCTCTCGAACGAGGAGATGATGCGCCAGCTCGAGGAGGTCGGCGCGGTGATCTGCCAGGCCGGCTCGGGCCTGGCTCCCGCGGACCGCAAGCTCTACGCGCTGCGCGACGTCACGGGCACCGTCGAGGCGATCCCGCTCATCGCGAGCTCGATCATGTCCAAGAAGATCGCGGAGGGGACGGGAGCGCTCGTCCTCGACGTCAAGGTCGGCTCGGGCGCGTTCATGAAGGACCTCGAGCGGGCGCGCGAGCTCGCCCGGACCATGGTGGACCTCGGGACCGACGCGGGAGTCCGCACCACGGCCCTGCTCACGGACATGTCCACGCCGCTCGGCCTCACGGCGGGCAACGCCCTCGAGGTGCGCGAGTCCCTCGAGGTGCTCGCCGGTGGCGGTCCGCAGGACGTGGTCGACCTCACGGTGGCGCTCGCGCAGGAGATGCTCGCCGGTGCGGGCAAGGACGGCGAGGACGTCGCGGCGGCTCTCGAGGACGGCCGCGCGATGGACGTGTGGCGCCGCATGATCGCGGCCCAGGGCGGCGACCCCGACGCGCCGCTGCCCGTCGCGAAGGAGACCGAGCAGGTGCTCGCTCCCGCCGACGGCGTGCTCCTCGAGCTCGACGCCTTCAAGGTGGGCATCGCGGCCTGGCGTCTCGGTGCGGGTCGAGCCCGCAAGGAGGACCCCGTGCAGGCCGGCGCGGGAGTCGAGCTGCACGCCAAGCCGGGAGCCACGGTGCGCGCGGGCGAGGTGCTCATGACGCTCCACACCGACACCCCGGAGAGGTTCGCGCGAGCGCGCGAGGCCCTCGAGGGCGCGGTCGTCGTCGGGCCGGAGGGCTCGCGTCCCCCGGAGCGGCCGCTCGTGATCGACCGGATCGCCGCGGGCTGATGCCCTGGCGCTCGTGGCAGGCCACGACGCTCGTGGGCGCCCTGAGGCGCCTCGCGAGCCGAGGCGGGGGAGCGTTCGCCGAGCGCGCGGGCCTGTCCGACGAGGCCTTGCTCGAGTGGCTCGGTCCGCGCCCGCCGGCCCTCCCCGAGGAGCTCTCGGGCCAGGCTGAGGTGGCCCAGGCCCTCCGGGCCCGGGCTCTCGCGGCCGGGGTGCCCGAGGCCGCCGCGGAGGAGCTTGCGGAGCTGTGGCCCTCGCTCGATGAGTCGCTGCGCCTGCAGGTCGCGGCGCCGCTGCGTCGGCGCGGTCCGGGACTGCAGCTCGTGCGCTGGGGCGAGGACCTCGCGCGCCAGACCGACGGCACGACCTGCGGCTCGGCCTGCCTCGTGATGCTTGCTGCGGCGGGCGACCCGAGTCTCGCCCTCTGGCTCGCGACAGGGCGGCTCCTCGATGGCCACACGCCTCCCGAGGTGCGAGTCCTGCGTCGCGTGCGCCCCGGTGCGGTCCCTGACCGCCCGGGCCGCCGCTTCGCGGCCCTCCAGCTGCTCGTCAAGCAGGTCTCCAACGCGCGCGCCCTCGGCCCGCTGCCCTGGCCCCACGCGCTCGGCACGCCGCCCTGGGGAGCCTCGCTCGCGGCGCGCTTCGCGGGGCTGCGCTTCCGCGCCGAGATGGTCGACGACGCCGACCGCCCCCGCACCGCCCGCCAGCTCGCTCGCGCCGCGGGGGCCCTCGCGGCGGGGATCCCCGTACCGCTCTTCTCGGGCGGTGACCTCGGCGCGGGCCTCGACTCGGCCGTCCCTCGGCACGTCGTGCTCCTCGCGGGGCTCAGTGCGGACGGCTCCGGCTTCTCGGTCTACGAGCCCGGCCAGGCGGCCCTCGTGGACATCTCGCGCCGCGAGATCCTCGAGCCGGCCGGTCCGCGCCCGGCCCTCGGCGGCTGGTCGCACGCAGCATGGATCGTCCTGCCGCGCCAGTGACCTTGGACTGATGCGGAAGCGGGCGAGCTGAGGCACGATGGAGGGGACGCCCGAGCCAAGGAGGACCTCGTGAGCACAGTTCCCGGAGCCGAGAGCTGGCGCGACGCGGGCCTGATGGGGCCCGATCCTGAGGACGTCGTGGAGCTCTCCCCCTCGGCGGAGGAGCCCGAGGACTACGACCCTGAGCCTGAGCCCGACCTGACGGTCAAGCCCGTCGCGGAGGGGGACTTCGTCGAGCAGCTCGTCGAGGTGCCCGAGGACGAGCGCGAGGAGTACCCGTGACGAGCGACGCAGCACGGCCCGGGAGCGATAGCGTGGCGGTATGAGCATCGACGAAGAACAGATCCGGGCACTGCCCAAGGTCCTGCTGCACGATCACCTGGACGGCGGGCTGCGCCCGGAGACGATCGACGAGATCGCGGGGGAGATCGGTCTCGAGCTCCCCGCGCACGGCGGCGAGCACCTCGGTGCCTGGTTCGTGACCGCCGCCGGCAGCTGGTTCAGCGGGGGCGTCGAGACCGGCTCTCTCGAGACCTACCTCGAGACCTTCGCCATCACCACCGCGGTGATGCAGAGCGAGGAGCAGCTCTACCGCGTCGCGAAGGAGTCCGTCCTGGACCTCGCGGCCGACGGCGTCGTCTACGCCGAGCAGCGCTACGCGCCCGAGCAGCACACCGCGAAGGGCCTGAGCCTGCAGGCCGTCGTCGACGCCGTGCAGGCGGGCCTCACGGACGGCGTCCACGAGGCCGAGGCGCAGGGGCGCTTCATCCGCGTGGGCCAGCTCGTCACAGCGATGCGCCAGAACGACCGCTGGGACGAGATCGCCGAGCTCGCGCTCGCCAACCGCGACAAGGGCGTGGTCGGCTTCGACCTGGCCGGACCCGAGGCGGGGTTCCCGCCGGACCGCATCCCCTCGGCGCTGCAGAAGCTGCGCGAGGCCAGCTTCCCCGTGACGCTGCACGCGGGTGAGGCCGCCGGGCTCGAGTCGATCGCCGCGGCCCTGCACCGCGGCGGGGCGCTGCGCCTGGGCCACGGCGTGCGGATCATGGACGACATCGAGGTGCCGGATCTTCCCGGCGCCTCCGTCGAGGAGCTCGCCGCCGCGGCGAGCCTCGGCCACCTCGCGCACTGGGTGCGCGACAACCAGATCCCCCTCGAGCTGTGCCCCACCTCGAACACGCAGACGGGCGCCGCCACCTCGATCGCGAAGCACCCGATCACGCTGCTTCGCCACCTCGGATTTGCCGTCACGGTCAACACGGACAACCGCCTGCAGTCCGGCACCTCGATGACCGAGGAGCTCTCGCGCCTCGTCGCCCAGGCCGGCTGGACGCTCGAGGACCTCCGTGACGTGACGCTGGACGCCGCGTGGAACACCTTCATCCACTTCGACGAACGAGGTGACCTCGTCGAGCAGGTCATCCTCCCCGCCTACGAAGGATCAGTCACCGAACCCTAGGAGCTGGACATGTCCTCGCACATCCTCGGCAGCGCAGACCTCGCACAGTTCATCGACTACCAGTTCATGCGAGCAGAGCTGACGAAGCCCGAGCTCGAGCGATGTGTCGAGGAAGCAGCGCGAGCCGGGGTGTACGCGGTCATCGTCCCGCCCAACATGCTCCCGATCAACGCCCCTGAGGGGCTCGTCGTCGGCACCGCCGTCGGCTTCCCCTCGGGCAACCACCGCACGGCGATCAAGGTCGCCGAGGCGGAGCAGGCCGTGGCCGACGGCGCGACCGAGGTGGACCTCGTGATCGACGTCGGGCTCGCCAAGGAGCGTGACTTCGACGCCGTCCGTGCCGAGGTCGAGGCCGTGCGGGCCGTCGTGCCCAAGCCCTTGCTGCTCAAGGTGTGCGTCGAGTCTGCGGCGCTGAGCGACCACGAGCTCGTCGAGTCCTGCCGCGCCATCGCGGATGCCGGGGCCGACTTCATCACGACCTCCACGGGCATGCACCCCGCGGGCGGCGCGACGGTCTACGCCGTGCGCGCGATCGCGGACACCGTGGGCGGGCGCGTGGGGGTCAAGGCAGCGGGCGGCGTGCTCACCTGCGGCGAGGCTCTCGAGCTCATCGAGGCGGGCGCGACCCGCATCGGGGTGTCCTCGGTCGAGGCCGTGCTCGAGGGCTTCGGCCCCGAGGGCTTCTTCGCGAGCGAGGAGAAGTCCGAGGAGGCCGTCGCCGTCTGAGGGCGTGCCGGTCCGGCACCTCGAGGGCTAGAGGCCCTTGGGGTGCCAGACCGTCTTCGTCTCGGTGAAGGCGAGGATGCGGCGCGGGCCGTCGGGGACCTGCGTCCAGTCCTGCTCGGTGTCGCGCGGGCGCACGACGCGCTTGACGTTCTCCGCAGCCTCGGCCTCGAGGGCGCCCCACTCGACGCCCTCGGCGCCGATCGCGCCGGTGAGGTCGATCGCGTTGACGTCCATGTGTGTCGCGAGCGGGGGAGCGAGCTCGGCGGTGCGGCCCGTGAGGATGTTGACGACGCCGCCCGGGACGTCGGAGGTCGCGAGAACCTCCGAGAGCGTGATGGCGGGCAAGGGCCGCCTCTCGCTCGACACCACGACGGCGGTATTGCCCGTGACGAGCACCGGCGCAAGGACGCTCACGAGGCCCAGCAGCGAGGAGGCCTGCGGCGCGAGGACGGCGACGACTCCCGTGGGCTCGGGCACCGAGAGGTTGAAGTACGGGCCCGCCACGGGGTTTGCGGCTCCGGCCACCTGGGCGACCTTGTCGGTCCACCCGGCGTACCAGACCCAGCGGTCGATCGCGGCGTCGACGGCCGCCTCGGCGGCCTTGGACTTGATGCCCTCGCCCGCGGCGAGCTCCTCGACGAACTGCGCGCGGCGGCCCTCGAGGAGCTCGGCCACGCGGTAGAGGACCTGGCCGCGGTTGTACGCGGTGGCTCCCGCCCAGCCGGGCTGGGCCTTGCGAGCCGCGACGACGGCTTCGCGGGCGTCCTTGCGGGAGGCGAGCGCGGCGTTGGCGAGGAAGGCGTCGTCGGCGGAGCTCACCTCGTAGGTGCGGCCCGACTCGCTGCGGGGGAACTTGCCGCCGATGAAGAGCTTGTAGGTCTTGCGGACCTCGAGGCGGGCGCTCACAGGGCGCTCCCTTCTGCCAGGTAGGCGGCGAGGCCGTGGCGGCCCCCTTCGCGGCCGTACCCGGACTCCTTGTAGCCGCCGAAGGGCGAGGTGGGGTCGAAGCGGTTGAAGGTGTTGGCCCACACCACGCCCGCGCGGAGCTGGTCGGCGAGCGCGAGGATGCGCGAGCCCTTCTCGGTCCAGATTCCCGCGGACAGGCCGTAGGGCGTGTTGTTGGCCTTCTGTACCGCCTCCGCGGGGGTCCGGAAGGTCAGCACCGAGAGGACCGGGCCGAAGATCTCCTCGCGCGCGATGCGGTGCGCGGGGTGCACGTCGGTGAAGACGGTGGGGGCGAACCAGTAGCCCTTCTCGGGCAGCTCGCACGGGGCGGTCCAGCGCGTGGCTCCCTCTTCCTCGCCCGAGGCAGAGATGCTCGTGATGCGCTCGAGCTGCTGGGCGGAGTTGATCGCGCCGACGTCGGTGTTCTTGTCCATCGGGTCGCCCACGCGCAGGGTGCCGAGGCGCCGCTTGAGGCGCTCGACGAGCTCCTCGGCGACGGTCTCCTGGACGAGCAGGCGCGAGCCCGCGCAGCAGACCTGGCCCTGGTTGAAGTAGATGCCGTTGACGATGCCCTCGACGGCCTGGTCGATCGGGGCGTCGTCGAACACGATGTTCGCGGCCTTGCCACCCAGCTCGAGGGTGAGCGACTTGCGGGAGCCGGCGACCTCGCGCGCGATGCGCTTGCCTACGGCCGTCGAGCCGGTGAAGGCGATCTTGTCGACGCCCGGGTGGTTGACGAGCAGCGAGCCCGTCTCGCGCGAGCCGGTGAGGATGTTCACCACGCCCGGGGGCAGCTCGGCCTGGCG
>ENA-UOVV01001414-UOVV01001414.1-compost-metagenome-genome-assembly--contig:-NODE-1414-length-17714-cov-13.758876_pt1 | contig 17714 bp, 18 predicted proteins | sample MGYA00238155_ERZ761577 | MGnify/ENA primary metagenome ERZ761577 (study PRJEB28898, sample SAMN06268775) | compost metagenome | isolation source: Emeryville, CA | place: USA:Emeryville, CA | collected...
ATCCTCAACGACAAGGAGGGCGTGTGGCGCTGCCGCACGACCTTCAACTGCACCGAGGCCTGCCCTCGCGGCATCGAGGTCACCAAGGCCATCCAGGAGGTCAAGCGCGCGATGGTGACGCGGGCCTACTGAGGTCTCCCTCGCTCCGAGCAGCCCCTCCGCCCCGTCAGGTCCGTCCTGGCGGGGCGGAGTCGTGCCGGGGCCGGGCGCGGGGCGCGCGAGGGGCTGGCCTCAGTCCCGCTCGCGCGCCTCGAGCGCGGCGACCAGGCGAGGCAGGCGCTCGTCCCGGAACTCGGCGAGCTGGGCGCGCGTGCGCTCGGGCTCGCCCACCTTCCGCAGGTTGAGCATCCCCTCGTCCCCCGCCTCCTGGGCGGCGGCGATGCGCTCGGTCGCAGCCGTCATGCGCACGACGACGTGCTCGAGCACCTCGCGCGCCGAGACGGGACGGATGCGCGGTCCGCGCTCCCCCAGGAGCCTGCGGAACCACGAGGGCCTCCTCGGGACCTTCCCGTCCTCACCGAGGCCCTCGGCGTAGCCCTCGACGAGCTGCTCGAGCCGCTCGAGGACCTCCGCGTCGGGGCGCTCGGGGTAGCAGGGCAGCCCGCTCCACGCGAGGATCCCGAGGTCGTCGAGGGGCACGCCCGGGCCCGCGACGTCCCAGTCGACGACGCCCGTGAGCCGGTCCCCCTCGAAGAGCATGTTGTAGAGCGTCGCGTCGTGGTGGCACACGATCTCGTGCGGCTCGAGGTCCCGCTCGACGAAGCGCCAGCGCCGCTCCCCGGGACGGAAGGACGCGACGGCACGGTGGTACCTACCGATCCAGCTCGCGGCCGCGCGCACCTGGGCCGGGGTCGTGGCCGTGAGGTCCGGCGGTGAGCCGGGCAGGAAGCTGAGCACCTCGCGGCCCTGCTCGTCGCGGCCGATCGCGCGCGGCACCCGGTCGAGGCCCGCCCGCTCGAGGTGCTCGAGAAGATCATGCACCGCGGGGGTCCACGGTCCGGCGGGGCGGCGCACGGTGTCCCCCACGCGCACCGCTCCCCCGACGTTCCCCCCGGCGAGTGGCAGCTCGACCTTCGGGTCGGCGACCCAGGCCGTGACGAGCAGGGTGATGCGCGCGAGCAGGTTGATCCACACGAGCAGGGTCGCGAGCACCGCGAAGGGAGCGAGCAGGGCGTTCGAGCCCGCGGAGGACGCGACCACACCCACCCCGAGGTAGCGCACGAGGCCGAAGGCCAGGGCCGCGAGGGTCGAGCCCACGAGCAGGTCCCGCCGAGGTGGTCGGATCCCGGCGACGACGATCAGCACGAAGGCGAACATCGCCGAGTCCACGAGGAAGGACACGAGTGCCCCGCCCACGCGCACCGCGAGCTCGCCCGCGAAGGAGGCCGCCTGGGTCACCGCGACCGAGGCGACCGTGGAGACGATGAGCGCGATGCCGAGGCCGAGGAAGCCCGCCCAGGTCCGCACGAGGGGCGGGATCGACCGCCCGCGCGGCGTGGACTCGTCGACCATCGCGCGCAGACCGGCTCCGAGGGCCCCCATGAAGGCGCTCGAGCTCCAGATCAGCACGGCGGCGGCCACGAGACCCGCGATACCGGGACCCACGGTCAGGCGCACGTCCTCGGGCTCGAGCAGGCCCCCTTCGCCCACGAGACCGGGCAGCCAGCCCGCGAGCTGCTCGAGGAAGGCCTCGCGCAGCTCGAGGTTGCGCCCGAGCACCGCGAGGCCCACCGTGAAGGCGATCGCGAGGGCCGAGAAGAGCGAGAAGACCGCGGCGTAGGCGATGCCGCCGGACATGACCGAGCCGCCGCGCGCCCCGAAGTGCGTCAGGGCCCGCGCGACCCGGGTGGCGCGGGCGCGAGAGAGGAGACCCATGGCCTTCTCGCGCAGCCCTCGCATCAGCCCAGCCGGAACTCGCGAGCCGGCCGCCACAGACCGTCCTCGCCGTGGTCGAAGAGCGAGAAGGAGCTCACCTCGAAGCGCGCGTCGAAGTCGCCCAGCTCGGTGAAGGCCCGGTCGAGGAGCTCGTCGCTGAGCTCGTGGGCGATCGTCACGTGCGGGTGGTAGTTGAACTCGCGCGGCTCCTCGAGGATCCCGGCCCGGACCTCCGACTCGAGGCGCTCGCACGAGGCGATCCCCTCCGCGACCTGGACGAAGACCACCGGCGAGACCGGTCGGAAGGTGCCCGTGCCCCGCAGGTGCATCGTGAAGGGCTCGTGGCGGACCGCGACCGCCGCGAGGTGGGCCTCGATCTCCTCGAGCGCCGTGGCGGCGCGCACCGTGGGGCCGAGCAGGGTCACGTGCGGCGGGATGAGGCGAGCGAGCGGGTCCCCGAAGGACTCCCGGGCCGCCTGCAGGGCCGGCCCGAAAGGCTCGGGGATCGCGATCGCGACCCCGAGCCGGACCTCGTCGTCCGACTTGCCGGGGAGTCTCATCGGCGCGCCGGGGCGAGGAGGCCGATGCGGTCGTAGATCCGCTCGAGCACGGGGCGAGCGAGCCCCTCCGCGCGCGCGGCACCCTCGGCGAGGAGCGAGTCGAGGGCGCCCGGGTCGGCGAGGTACTCCGCAGACCGCTCGCGGAACGGCCGCAGGGCCTCGACCACGATCTCCGCGAGGTCGACCTTGAGGTGGCCGTACATCTTGCCCTCGTAACGGGCGACGATCGCCTCGACGGGCTCGCCCGTGAGCGCCGAGTAGATCGTCAGCAGGTTCGAGACGCCTGCCTTCTTCTCGGGGTCGAAGGCGATGACGGTGTCGGTGTCCGTGACGGCGGACTTGATGCGCTTCGTGACGAGCTTGGGCTCGTCGAGCAGCTGGATGAGTCCCGCCTCCGAGTCCGCCGACTTGCTCATCTTCGCCGTCGGGTTCTGCAGGTCGTAGATCTTCGCCGACTCCTTGAGGATGTACGGCTCGGGCACGACGGCGGTCCCCTCGCCGAAGCGCGAGTTGAGGCGCTCGGCGAGGTTGCGGCTCAGCTCGAGGTGCTGGCGCTGGTCCTCGCCCACGGGCACGAGGGCGGCGTCGTAGAGCAGGATGTCGGCGGCCATGAGGACCGGGTACGTGAAGAGGCCCACGTTCGTCGCCGAGGAGCCGTACTTCGCGGACTTGTCCTTGAACTGCGTCATGCGGCCCGCCTCGCCGAAGCCCGTGAGGCAGCCGAGCACCCACGCGAGCTCGGTGTGCGCGGGCACGTGCGACTGCACGAAGAGCACCGAGCGCTCGGGGTCGACCCCCGCCGCGAGGTACTGCGCGGCCGTGCGACGCGTGCGCTCGCGCAGCGTCTCAGGGTCAGGAGCCTGGGTCAGGGCGTGCAGGTCCACGACGCAGTAGATCGCGTCGTAGTCGTCCTGGAGGGCCACCCAGTTGCGCAGCGCGCCGATGAGGTTACCGAGGTGGAGGGAGTCCGAGGACGGCTGCATGCCCGAGAAGATCCGGGCTCGCGAGGGAGCAGGCATGAGGGCCATTCTGCCAGGCCAGATCAGGTGGCCTCATCATCAAAGGGAGCCCCGGACTCCTCGAGGGCCTTCTCCTCCTCGCGCTTGCGCACCGAGGCGGACTGCACCGAGCTCGCCGGGCGCGTGCCCGTGACGTACACCGCCGCTCCCGTCGCGGCGGCCGCCGCCGGGGCACTGGCCTCGGGCTCGAGGAGGGCCTCGCGCACGATCCGCCGCGGGTCGTAGCGCCGCGGGTCGAGGGCCTCCCAGTCGAGGTCCTTCGCCTCGTCCCCGAGCTCCTCGGCGACCCGTTCCTTGGCGTCGCCGAGGAAGGCACGCAGGCGCTTGACGGCGTGCGCGAGCTGCTCGGCGTAGCGCGGCAGGCGCTCGGGGCCGACGACGATCACCGCGACCGCGAGGAGCACGAGGAACTCGGCCCCGTTGATTCCGAACAGCACGGGCTCAGGCTATCCGGGCCGGGGCTAGTCCGAGGACCGCTCGGCGAGCACGACGCGCACGTCGCGCTCCTCCTCGCCCGAGCGGATGCGCAGGGTCACCGCGTCGCCCGGGGCGCGGGCGCGGATCGCGACGACGACCTCGTCCGGCTCGGTGACCGGTCGACCGTCGATCGACAGGATGATGTCGCCCGGTCGGATCCCCGCTCGGTCCGCGGGGCTCTCGGGCTCGACGGGGTTCGTCGACTCGCCCTCGGGGGCCGCGAGCACCTGCACGCCCTCGCCCTGGTAGCGCTCGTCGAGGATCACGCCGATGTACGGGTAGGTCGCCTCGCCCGTCTCGATGAGCTGCTCGGCCGTGCGGCGCACCTGGTTCGAGGGGATCGCGAAGCCCAGGCCGATCGAGCCGACGCCGCCCGTGAGGGAGGCCCCCGGCAGCTGGGCGATCGCGGAGTTCACGCCCACGACCTCGCCCGCGAGGTTCACGAGAGGGCCTCCCGAGTTCCCGGGGTTGATCGCGGCGTCGGTCTGGATCGCGTTGATGAAGGCCTGGCCCTCGCGGTCCCCCGCGGTGACCGGTCGGTTGACCGCAGAGACGATGCCGCTCGTCACGGTGCCCTGCAGCCCGAGAGGCGCACCGACCGCGACGACCTGGTCGCCGACGACGACCTCGTCCGAGTCCCCGAGCGGCAGAGCCGTGAGCCCCGAGCGCTCGACCTTGACGACAGCGAGGTCGTAGTCGTTCGTCGCGCCGACGACGGTGCCCGAGGCCTCGGAGCCGTCGGCGAAGACCACGGTGATGCTGCCGCCCGGGCCGCCCGCCCCCGCGACGACGTGGTTGTTCGTCAGGATGTAGCCGTCCTCGCGCAGCACGAAGCCCGAGCCGGAGCCGCGCGAGCCCTCGCCGCTCACCTCGAGGGCGACCACCGAGGGCAGGACGCTCGCGGCGATCGCCGCGACGGAGTCCGGGGCGCGGTCGACGGGGGCAGCGCCCGAGACCGGCAGGTTCGCAGAGGCAGGGCGCGAGTCCTCGAGGTAGCGCTCGCCGAGCACGCCTCCGACCGCGCCCGCGGCGAGGCTCACGACCACGAGCGGGGCGAGCCACCACGCGCTCAGGCCCCGGCGCTCCCGACGGGGTCGTGCGGGCTCGAGGTAGCTCTCGCGCTCCGGGACGGGACCCGGGGCGGGCTCCCACGGGGACCTCGCGGGACCGGGCGGAGCGAGCCTCGGGCCCGGGGCGAAGGGATGGGCAGGAGGGAGCGTCACGGGCGGCGCGGGCGGGACCACCCGGCCGGGCGACGCGAAGAGCTCGTTCTCGTGGGTCACCTGCTCGCGCCTCCGGTCACGGCCGACCAGCCGCGCGCGAGCCGCGCGATCGGTCCCTCGTCGTACTCGTCCGCCGGGAAGTGTGCCACGAGCTCGCGCACCTGGCTCGCGGGCAGGTCCGTGACGAGCTCGACCACGAGCTCCCCGGACTGCCATACCGCGTGGAAGGGCTCGGCGTCGATCACGTGCACGGGCACGCCCGCGTGCTCGACGGGCTCGAGCTGGGCGACGCTCTCGGCGTCGAGGCGCCCGCGCTGGGTCACGAGCACGACGTGCCCCCCGCGCCCCGCGAGCTCGAGGACGGCCCCGTGGCCGCGGGCGAGGGTCCGCTCGTCGGTCACGGTGAAGAGTCCCTCGGGGATGTCCTCGGCCGCCGCGGTGGAGCTGGGCAGCACGAGGGCGGCTGCCGTCGTCGCGGAGGCGCGCGGGGAGTCGGCGACGAGCCCGAGGCTCGTGAGGGCCGCGAGCTCGGAGAGGGCGGGCTCGGTGTCGCGCGGAGAGCCGGCCACGAAGAGGGCGGTCGCGAGGGCCGAGGCGCCCACGATCGAGCCCGCAGCCACGAGGGCTCCCGCGCGCCAGTGGCTGCGTGCGGGCTCGGGAGCCGGGACGGGCTGCTCGGCGATCGTGCGCAGGCGCGCCGCGAGCTCGGGGGGCGGGGCGGCGCACGAGGCCTCGGCGAGCAGCCGGCGCGCGCGGCGCTCGGCGGCGAGCTCGCTCGCGCAGGGGCGGCACACCGCGACGTGCTCGAGGACCTTCTCGGCCGCGGCCGGAGAGAGCTGGCCGTCCGCGAGGGCCGTCAGGAGGTGACCGAGGTGGGCCATCTCAGGAGACCTCCACGGGGCTCGCGCGGTGCGCGAGGGACTCGCGCAGCTGGGCACGCGCGCGGTGGATGCGCGAGCGCACCGTGCCCATCTTGATCCCGAGGGTCGCGGCGATCTCCTCGTAGGAGAGCCCCTCGATGTCGCAGAGCACGACGGCGGCGCGGTACTCGGGGCTCAGCGCGTCGAGAGCCGCCTGGATGTCGAGGTCGAGGTTCGCGTGCTCGAAGCCGCGCTCGGGCGTGCCCGGGCCGGCAGGGGTCACGAGCTGCGCTCCGCCGTCCTCGGCGAGCCCCTCGAACCGGATCCGGCTCTTGCGGCGCACGGAGTCGAGGAAGAGGTTCGTGGTGATGCGGTGCAGCCAGCCCTCGAAGGTCCCCGGCTGGTAGCTCGACAGGGAGCGGAAGACGCGCACGAAGGTCTCCTGCGTGAGGTCCTCGGCGTCGTGCGGGTTGCCCGTGAGCCGGTAGGCGAGGCGGTAGACGCGCGGGGAGTGCTCCTCGACGATCTGCTCCCACGAGGGCGGGGTCCACGTCTCGGGCGCGTCGAAGCCGGCGACGTCGGTCATGGGCTCCACCTCCCTCGGCGCGGATGTCCATCTTCCGTCAGGAGGCTGGGAACTTCCTGGGGACGCCTCGTCAACGCTCGAGGCCGCCCCCGTGTTCCGCCTCCCAGGTGCCCGGCCCCTCCCACGAGTACGATCCGAGCAGGCGCACCGCGCGCCGCACCGACCTGCGGAGGCAGCCATCTCCACCGACAAGACCCCCAGCTGGTACTACGCCGAGGAGTTCCGGGCCGAGGACGAGATCCTCCTGCGCGCCCGCGAGCGCGCCGACCAGCTCGGCTGCACGCCGATCATGCCGGGGGCCGGCGCAGCCCTCGCCGTGCTCGCGGCCGCCGTGCGGGCGCGCGCCGTCGTCGAGATCGGCACGGGGGCCGGCGTGAGCGGTCTCTACCTGCTGCGCGCCATGGCCGCCGACGGCGTGCTCACCTCGATCGACGTCGAGGTCGAGCACCAGCGCGCCGCCCGTGAGGCCTTCACCGAGGAGGGCGTCCGCCCCACGCGCACCCGGCTCATCGGCGGGCGCGCCCTCGACGTCCTGCCGCGCCTCACGGACGGGGCCTACGACCTCGTGCTCGTCGACGCAGACAAGTCCTCGACGCCCGAGTACGTCGAGCAGGCGCTGCGCCTGCTGCGCCCGGGCGGGGTGCTCGCGGTCGACAACGCCCTGTGGCACGATCGCGTCGCCGATCCCGCGCGCCGGGACCCGGACACGACGACGATGCGCGACGTGGGCCGTCGCCTCGCGGAGGACGAGCGGGTGCTCCCCGCTCTTCTGCCGAGCGGGGACGGGCTGCTCGTCGGGGTCCGCCGCTAGGCGCAGGAGCCCGACGGCGGCTCAGTCTGCGGGGCTCAGCTGACGACGGAGGTCAGCGCCTCGCCCAGCTCGGCGGCCTCGGTCGCGTTGAGCTCGACGACGAGACGGCCACCGCCCTCGAGAGGGACGCGCATGACGATGCCGCGGCCTTCCTTGCTGACCTCGAGCGGTCCGTCTCCGGTCCTCGGCTTCATCGCGGCCATGCCATGCTCCTTCAGCTCGCCAGTACTGCAGACCATTCTAGGTCACGCGAGCCCGCGCACCGCCCGGGCCGGCGGGAGGTCCCCCCGAACGGCTGCAACCATGTCGAGGGTCCGGCGTGTCGCGGCGACGTCGTGGGCCCGGAAGACCCCCGCCCCGAGCCACGCGGCGAGGGCCGTCGCGGCGAGGGTCCCCTCGAGGCGCTCGTCGACCTCGAGGCCCAGGGTCTCCCCCACGAAGTCCTTGCGGGACAGGGCCATCAGCACCGGGAAACCGAGCGCGACGATCTGGTCCGTGCCACGCACGAGCTCGAGGGAGTGCCAGGTGTTCTTGCCGAAGTCGTGCGTGGGGTCCACGAGCACCGAGGCAGGGTCGACCCCGAGCTCGACCGCGCGCGCCGCCCCCGCTGCGAGCCGCTCGAGGACGTCGGCGAGGACCCCCTCGGGGTAGGCCACGCGCAAGGGGTCGGTGCGCGGCAGGGCCCCGCCCGTGTGGGACACGACGAGGCCGAGGCCCTCGGCCGCCGCGACCTGCGCGAGGCGCGGGTCGTGGCCCGCCCAGGTGTCGTTGACGAGGTCGGCTCCCGCGCGGGCCGCCTCGAGGGCCACCTCCGCGCGCCAGGTGTCGACGCTCACGAGCACCTCGGGAAAGCGCTCACGCACCGCCGCGACGAGGGGCACGACCCGCTCGATCTCCTCCGCCGCCTCGACCCGAGGGCCGCGGCCTGCGCGCACTCCCCCGACGTCGACGATCTCGGCACCCTCCGCGACGGCGCGCTCGACCGCCGCGAGGGCGGCCTCGTCGTCCTCGAAGCGAGCCGCCGCGAAGAAGGAGTCGCTCGTGCGGTTCACGATCGCCATGACGACGCCGCGGCGCAGGTCGAGCTCTCGCCCGCGCAACCGCAGCGACTCGGCGCTCACTGCTCGCTCGCGCCCTCTCCCGCGCGCTCCGCCTCGGCCTGCGCCTCGACCGCCTCGCGGTAGGCCGCCTCCTCCTTCTCGCGCAGCGCGGCACCTCGCTCGACGATGTGGCGCACGGCGCTCTCGGCGTCGTCGACCACGTGGACGAGGTCGAGGTCGTCGGCCGAGATCATGCCCTCGCCCGCGAGGGTCTCGCGCATCCAGCCGAGGAGCCCGCCCCAGAAGCTCGAGCCCACGAGCACCACGGGGAACTCGGTGATCTTGTGCGTCTGCACGAGCGTGAGCGCCTCGAAGGTCTCGTCGAGGGTGCCCCAGCCGCCCGGGAGGATCACGAAGCCCTGGGCGTACTTGACGAACATCGTCTTGCGCGCGAAGAAGTAGCGGAAGTTCACGCCGAGCTCGACGTAGTCGTTCATGCCCTGCTCGAAGGGCAGCTCGATGCCGAGCCCCACCGAGAGCCCGCCGGCCTCGGCAGCGCCCTTGTTGCCGGCCTCCATGATCCCAGGGCCGCCGCCCGTGATGACCGCGTAGCCCGCCTCGACGAGCCGCGCGGCGATCTCCTCGGCGAGCTCGTAGTACGGGTGCCCGGGCTTGGTGCGCGCCGAGCCGAAGAGGCTCACCGCCGGTCCCACCTCGGCGAGGGCCCCGAAGCCCTCGACGAACTCGCTCTGGATGCGCATGACGCGCCAGGGGTCGGCGTGCAGCCACTCGGTGCCGCCCTCGTCGCGCAGCAGTCGCTGGTCGCTCGTGGTGGCGGGGACCTGCTGGCCGCGCAGCAGCACGGGGCCCTTGCGGTAGCCGTTCGGGTTGGGCATGCCTCTCCTCCGGTCGGTCGACACCTCGCTCGAGCCTACGGCGCGAGCCACGAGCGCAGCGCGACGCGGCACTCGCGGATCTGGGACGTGGGGCAGCGCTCGTCGTCGCGGTGCGCGAGCGAGGGGTCCCCGGGGCCGAAGTTGACCGCGGGGATCCCGAGCTCGGCGAAGCGGGCGACGTCGGTCCAGCCCTCCTTCGCGCGGGGCTCGCGGCCCGTGCGGCGCAGCACGGCCGAGACGAACTCCGCGGCGGCGGGGTGGTCGAGGCCCGGGCGCGCCCCGCCTGCGGCGTCGGTCAGCTCGACCTCGAAGCCAGTGAAGAGCTCTCGCACGTGCGCCTCGGCCTGCTCGACCGAGCGCGAGGGGGCGAAGCGGTAGTTGACCGTGACGACGCACGCGTCGGGGATGACGTTGTTGGCGACGCCCCCCGAGATGCGCACAGCGTTGAGGCTCTCGCGATAGGTCAGGCCGTCGACCACGAGGCTCGCGGGCTCGTAGCTCGCGAGGCGCGTCAGGATCGGCGCCGCGGCGTGGATCGCGTTCTTGCCCATCCAGGCGCGCGCCGAGTGGGCGGCGACGCCGTGCGTGCGCACCTCGACGCGCAAGGTCCCGTTGCAGCCGCCCTCGACGCTGCCGTTGCTGGGCTCCCCGAGGATCGCGAAGTCCCCCGCGAGCCACTCGGGGCGATGGCGCGCGATGCGCCCGAGCCCGTTGAGCGCCGAGTCGACCTCCTCGTGGTCGTAGAAGACCCAGGTGACGTCGTAGCGCGGGGCGACGAGCTCGGCCGCGAGCGAGGCCATGACGGCGACGCCGCCCTTCATGTCGACCGTGCCGCGGCCCCACAGCAGCTCGTCCTCGCCCTCGCCCTCGCGCCAGGAGGGCAGGTTCGCGGCGACGGGCACCGTGTCGAGGTGCCCGGCGACGACGACGCGGTGCGGGCGGCCGAGGCGCGTGCGCGCGAGCACCGCGTCCCCGTCGCGCTCGACCTCGAGGTGCGGCAAGCGGCGCAGGGCGGCCTCGAGGAGGTCCGCGATCCTCGCCTCCTCGCCGCTCACGGACGGCACGTCGCACAGCGCGGCCGTCAGGTCCACGACGTCGGCAGTGAGGTCCAGGGCGTGCATCCCGCGAATGTACCTGCGTACCGGCCGGTAGCGCGCAGGACGTCTACCCTCGTGCGCATGACCTCCCGAAGTGCCTGGGGCTTCGGCCTCGCGACGAGCTCGGCGGACGGCACCGTCCTCGACACCTGGTTCCCCTCTCCCGCCCTCGGGACGCCCCCTGCGGACGCGAGCGCGCCCGAGGGGCTCGCGGAGCTCGCGGGCCGCGACGAGGCGCGAGGCGTGGAGACCGCCGTCGTCCGCGTCGAGATCGAGCTCGACGCCCCTCCCGCCTCGGCAGCGGACGCGTACCTGCGCCTGCACCTGCTCTCGCACCGCCTCGTCGCCCCGCACGGCCTCAACCTCGAGGGGCTCTTCGGCGTGCTCGCGAACGTCGTGTGGACCGAGGCCGGGCCGTGCGCAGTCGAGGGCTTCGAGGCGACACGAGTGCGCCTGCGCGCCGCGCTCGGCCGGCCTGTGACCGTCCTCGGGGTGGACAAGTTCCCGCGCATGGTCGACTACGTGCTGCCCTCGGGCGTACGCATCGCCGACGCCGACCGCGTGCGCCTCGGCGCGCACCTCGCCCCGGGCACGACCGTGATGCACGAGGGCTTCGTGAACTTCAACGCCGGGACGCTCGGCACCTCGATGGTCGAGGGGCGCATCTCCGCGGGGGTCGTCGTCGGCGACGGCTCCGACGTCGGCGGAGGGGCCTCGATCATGGGCACGCTCTCGGGCGGAGGGACCGAGGTGATCTCCCTGGGCGAGCGCTGCCTGCTCGGCGCGAACGCCGGCCTCGGCATCGCTCTCGGCGACGACTGCGTGGTCGAGGCGGGCCTGTACGTCACGGCCGCCTCGAAGGTCACGCTCCTGGGCGTGCGCGACGCGGACGGCTCGGACCTGAGCGGGACGGTCGTCAAGGCGCGCGAGCTCTCGGGCGCCTCGGGGATCCTGTTCCGCCGCAACTCGCTCACGGGCGGGATCGAGGCCGTGGCCCGCGAGGGTGCGGGCGTGCGCCTCAACGAGGCGCTGCACGCCAACTGAGCACCGTCCGGACCCGCCCCGGGGCCCGGCTCACCCGCGCCGTTCCACGCCTCGCGCCCCGGGCACCGTTACCCTCGTCGCCGTGACCCGCGTCCTCGTGCGAGCCTTCGCGGCGCTGCTCGCCCTCGCGCTGCTCGGCGTGGTGGCCGTGTGGGGCGTCGTGACCTTCTTGCGCGCCCAGGACGGCGAGCCGCGAGCTGCGGAGCGCTGCACGGCCGTGAACGAGGGCGTGCGCCACCCCCTGAGCCACGAGCAGGCGGAGAACGCCGCGCTCCTCGCCGCCGCCTCGGTGCGCCGCGGGATGCCCGCGCGCGCTGCGACCATCGCGATCGCGACCGCGATGCAGGAGTCCTCGCTGCGCAACCTCGACCACGGGGACCGCGACTCCCTCGGCCTCTTCCAGCAGCGCCCCTCGCAGGGCTGGGGCGAGCCCGAGGAGATCCTCGACCCCGTCTACTCGACCCACACCTTCTACGACGCCCTCGACGAGGTCGCGGGCTACGAGCAGATGGAGGTCACGGTCGCGGCCCAGTCGGTCCAGCGCTCGGCCTTCCCCGAGGCCTACGCCCAGCACGAGCCGATGTCGCGAGCCTGGGCCTCGGCGCTCACGGGGCACTCGCCGGGAGCTGTGACCTGCGTCGTCCACTCCCCTGCCGAGGGCAGCACCGAGGCGCTCCTCGAGCGGCTCGAGCGCGACCTCGGCGAGCTGCCGGTCGAGCTCGAGGACCCGCAGGACGGCCCCGCGCGACTCGAGATCGACGCGCGCCCGCTCGCCGGGGCCGGCGGCGAGGGCGTCGAGCGCCTCGCGTGGGCCGTGGGCCAGTGGGCCGTCGCCCTCTCCGCCCCGCTCGGGGTCGAGGAGGTCACGGTGGGCGAGCGCCGCTGGGACGTCAAGGACGCCCGGTGGTCAGCGCTCGCCGAGGACGCCGAGCCCGTGGGGCCCGGACGCGTACGGCTCCGGCTGAACGGCTGAGCGCGAGCGGCTCAGCGCTCGCCGACCTCGACGTAGTTGCGCTCGGTCTCGCCCGTGTAGACCTGGCGCGGGCGCCCGATCTTCGTCTGCGGGTCGAGCATCATCTCGCGCCACTGGGCGATCCAGCCGGGCATGCGGCCGAGCGCGAACAGCGGCGTGAACATCGACTCGTCGAAGCCCATGGCCTTGTAGATCAGGCCCGTGTAGAAGTCGACGTTCGGGTAGAGCTTGCGCGAGATGAAGTACTCGTCGTTGAGGGCGATCTCCTCGAGGCCGCGGGCGATCTCGAGGAGCTCGTCGCCCGTGCCGAGTGCCTCGAGCACGGCGTCGGCGCTCTGCTTGACGATCGCGGCGCGCGGGTCGTAGTTCTTGTAGACCCGGTGGCCGAAGCCCATGAGGCGCACGCCGTTGGCCTTGTTCTTGACCTTCGTCATGAAGGCCGAGGGGTCGCCGCCGTCGGCCTGGATCTGCGAGAGCATCGCGAGCACGGCCTCGTTGGCGCCGCCATGCAGCGGGCCCGAGAGCGCGTTGATGCCAGCCGCGACCGAGGCGTAGAGGTTCGCGTGGGCCGAGCCCACCATGCGCACCGTGGAGGTCGAGCAGTTCTGCTCGTGGTCCGCGTGCAGGATGAGCAGCTTGTCGAGCGCCGCGACGACGATCGGGTCCGCCTCGTACTTCTCGTAGGGCGCCGCGAAGGTCATGCGCAGGAAGTCGTCGACGTAGCCGCGCGAGTAGTCCGGGTAGAGCAGGGGCTCACCCTTCTGCTGGCGGTGCAGGTACGAGGTGATCGTGCGGACCTTGGCGAGGATGAGCACGGTCGCGAGCTCGACGGCCTCGGGGTCGAAGGGGTCGAGCGACTCGGGGTAGAAGGTCGCGAGAGCGTTGACCGCCGAGGAGAGCACCGCCATGGGGTGCGCCCCGGCCGGGAAGGTCCCCATGAAGGTGCGGAAGTTCTCGTGCACCAGGGTGTGGCGGTTGATGCGGTCCGAGAAGGCGTGCAGCTCGTCCGCCGAGGGGAGCTCGCCGTGGATGAGCAGGTAGGCGACCTCGAGGAAGGTCGACTTCTCCGCAAGCTGCTCGATCGGGAAGCCGCGGTAGCGCAGGATGCCCGCGTCGCCGTCGATGTAGGTGATCTTCGACTCGCACGATGCCGTGTTCGTGTACCCCGGGTCGAGCGTCGTCAGGCCGGTCTGGCCCAGGAGCGAGGAGACGACGAACCCGCTCGAGCCCTCGGTCGACTGGACGACGGGCAGCTCAAGCGTCGTGCCGTTGGCGGTCAGCGTGACCGACGTCGGTGCCTGCGTCATGTGCGCGGCCTCCCTGGAAGTCTCTTCGGCGGGACGCCCCGCCCTCGTTGGCTTCCATGACGGTACCTTTGCCGAGCGACGCCTGACGAATCAGCCCGGGACCAAACTCCCGCCCCGCTCCGTGATTCCGGTCACAGGTCAGGCGCCGAGAAGGCGCTGCGCGGCCTCGCGCACGCGGACGTCGGGCGCCGTGAGAGCGACGCGCACGTGCGGCGAGCCGCCGCGCACGTAGAAGGAGCCCGGGGCCACGAGGATGCCCTGTCCGGCCAGGTCGGCGACGGTCTGCAGGCAGTCCTGGCCGCCCTCGGGTCGCACCCAGAGGTACAGGCCCGCCTCCGAGCCGTCGATCACGTAGCCCGCCCCCTCGAAGGCTCCCGCGAGCAGCTCTCGGCGCACGGCGTAGCGCTCGCGCTGCTCGGCGACGTGAGCATCGTCACCGAGGGCCGCGACCATCGCGGCCTGCACGGGGCCCGGGACGATCATGCCCGCGTGCTTGCGCGCCTCGAGCAGCCGGGCCACGACCTCGGGGTCGCCCGCGACGAAGGCCGCTCGGTAGCCCGCGAGGTTCGAGCGCTTGGACAGCGAGTACACCGCGAGGACCCCTGCAGGGTCCCCGCCCGTGACGCGCGGGTCGAGGACGCTCGGCACGCCCTCGCTCAGCCAGGGCTCGGCCCAGGGCAGCTCGGCGTAGCACTCGTCGCTCACGACGAGGGCGCCCTTCGCGCGGGCGAGAGCGACGATCTCGGCGAGCTGCTCGACGCCGAGCACCCGGCCGTCCGGGTTCCCCGGGGAGTTGAGCCAGACGAGGCGCACGTCCTCGCGCTCGCGCAGGGCCTCGAGGCCGCCGTCGAGCACGGGCACAGGGCTCGCGCCGGCAAGCACCGCGCCGACGTCGTAGGTCGGGTAGGCGGGCTCGGGGAAGACGACGGCGTCCCCCGGGCCGAGGCCGAGCCACGAGGGGAGCGTCGCGACGAGCTCCTTGGAGCCCACCGTCGGCAGCACGGCGGCAGGGTCGAGCCCGGGCACACCACGGGTGCGCTCGAACCAGGACACGACGGCCTCGCGCAGCTCGGCGGTGCCGTGCGTCGTCGGGTACCCCGGGCTGTCGGCCGCGGCGAGGAGCGCCTCGCGGACGACGGCGGGCGTCGGGTCCACGGGCGTGCCGACCGAGAGGTCGACGATGCCCCCCGGGTGGGCGCGCGCGGTCGCCGCGAAGGGGGTCAGGGAGTCCCAGGGGAAGTCCGGCAGCGCGCCGGTGCGCAGTCCCATCCGGCCGCGGGCTACTCGCCGGCCTGCGGCGGCAGGGCCTCGACGACGGGGTGGTCCTTGGGGATCAGGCCGAGCTTCGCGGCACCGCCGGGCGAGCCGAGCTCGTCGAAGAAGTGGACGTTGACCTCGTAGTACTCGCTCCACTGCTCAGGGACGTCGTCCTCGTAGTAGATCGCCTCGACGGGGCACACGGGCTCGCAGGCTCCACAGTCGACGCACTCGTCGGGGTGGATGTACAGCGACCGCTTGCCCTCGTAGATGCAGTCGACGGGACACTCCTCGATGCACGCCTTGTCCTTGACGTCGACGCAAGGCTTGGCGATCACGTAGGTCACGTTCGTCCTCCGGTCGGCTCGCGGGCCGTGACGTGGGTTCTCTCGGTGCGAGCACCGAGCTCTCGGCCCTAGTATCCCCCACATGGGCACTGGTCAGGACTCCGCCCCCAGCGCGACCCCGTGGCTCGACTGGCCGCTCGGCTCGCGCGTCGTCGTCCGCCGTCGGCTCCCCGAGGGTGGCTACACCGACGTGCTCGGCGAGCTCGTGTACCGCTCGGCCGAGGCCGTCGAGGTGCTCAACCAGTACGGCACCGAACGCATCGAGGCCGCGGAGATCGCGATCGGCAAGGTCGTGCCCCCGCCGCCCGAGCGACGCGCCTACCGCGAGCGCGGTTGAGTCAGTCCTCGTCCTTCGAGGGCTTCTTGCCGCACACGATCGCGTCCTGCGGGTTGTAGCGCCAGGTGTAGGAGGTCCGCTCGACCTCTTCCCCGTCGAGCAGCACGACGCGCGTGTTCGTCACCTGGAAGCCCGGGTTGCCCGCCGCCTGCGGGACGCAGCCGGCCGCCTGGGAGTAGCGCGTGGTGGGCTGGACGATCGCCGAGCGCGCCGACTTCGAGGTCTGCACCTCGAAGTGCTTGGTGCTCCACACCTCGACGTGCAGGCGACCGCCCGCGAGGTAGGAGTTGAGCAGCGCGCCGTAGGGCGTGTTGTTCTTCCACTTCACGTCGAGCTGACCCTCGTAGATCGTGGCCTCGCGGCCCTCGGGGTAGCGCGAGAACCAGTAGGTGTGCGGGCGGTGCTCGATGTCCTCGAAACCTGCGAAGTAGGCCGCGTTGTACATCGTGGTGCCCATCTGGGACAGGCCGCCGCCCATGCCCTGCTGGAGCACGCCGTTGACGACGACGCCCGAGTTCACGTAGCCGTTCTCCGCGGTGATCGGGCCGATCGTGTCGTTCAGGGAGAAGGTCTCTCCCGGCTTCACGAGCACCCCGGTGACGAGCTCGGCACCGCGCGCGAGGTTCTTGTTGCGCTGCGCGTCGTTCGTGACGGGCGTGTCGAAGGAGGAGACGAGCTCCTTGATGCCGAGCTGCTCGAGCTGCTTGGTGGTCTGCTCGGGGTCGACGGGCGTGAGCACGATGTTGGCCGTCCGCGGCGAGCCGAGGGCCGCGTTGCGCACCGTGGTCGCGACGTGCTCGGGGTCGAGGGTCGAGCCGGCCGTGCCCTCGACGATGCGGGGCTCGCCGTCCACGAACTCGAAGCGGGCGTCCTCGGCGTCGGAGAGCAGGTCGGTGGTGCGCTTGAGGATCTCCTCGACGAGCTGCTCGCCGTCGAGGCGCAGCTCGAGGCGGCCGTCCTGGGGGACGATCGCCGCGGCGCCGGTGACCACGGACACGGGCAGCTCGGCGACCTGCCCCTCGACGACGACGCCCACGGGGCCCGAGGCGAGCGGCTTGGCGAGCGACTCGAGAGCGCGGTCGACCTCCTCCTGCGTGATCGACGGCGGGACGGCCACCGTGGGCAGCTCGATGGGACGCGCGGCGGTGAGCCACTCGCGCTCGAGCAGCTCGACCGCGGCGGGCTCGTCGACCGCGACGCCCTCCTCGGCGGCCGTCGCGTGCGCGGCGCCGTCGGCGAAGGAGATCCGCCCGTCCACGGGCTCGGAGTACAGGGCGACCGCGGCCGTCTTCACGGACTCCGCGAGAGCGGCGGAGTCGGTGCGCGTCACGGGCTCCTGCTCGCCGAGGCCGAAGAGGTGCTGCCACAGTCGAGCCGGCTCGAGGGTGAAGCCCGTGAGCCCGGAGACCGTCGCGTCCGCGTCGAGCACGAGTCCGGCGACGGCGGGGTCGAGCGAGACGGAGCTCTCCCCCGCCGAGACGATGATCGGCTCGCGCGTGACCGAGGCGAGTCCCTCCTCGAGGGTCGCGACGGCCTCGCCGGCCTTGAGGCCACCGATCTCGACGCCCGCGACGGTCACGCCGCGCGGCACGGTGTCCGCAAGGGCCCAGCTCGCGCCGACGTAGCCGGCTGCGAGCACGACGAGCACGGCAAGGACAGTGCCGAAGACCCGCCCGGCGCGGCGCTTGGGGCGATCGGCCCCGGCGAAGACGGCGAGCGGGTGCTCGGGCTCAGCCGGCGCGGCGGGAGCGGCCGGCGCAGCGGGCGCGGGGCGCGACGTCGGCTGGGGGCGCGGTGTCGGCTCGGGGCGCGGTCCGGCCGGGACCGGCGCGGCCGCCGGGGCGGGGGGCTCCGGCGTCGACCTCGGGGGCAGCACCGAGGAGCGCTCGGGTGCCGCGGGGGCGGGGCGCGGCGTCGGCGGGTGGACCGGGACCTCGCCCTGCACGGGCAGGACAGCGGTCTCCTCGAGGGCACCGGGCTCGCGCTCGGGCTTGGCGGGCTTGGC
>ENA-UOVV01001417-UOVV01001417.1-compost-metagenome-genome-assembly--contig:-NODE-1417-length-17678-cov-5.510129_pt1 | contig 17678 bp, 16 predicted proteins | sample MGYA00238155_ERZ761577 | MGnify/ENA primary metagenome ERZ761577 (study PRJEB28898, sample SAMN06268775) | compost metagenome | isolation source: Emeryville, CA | place: USA:Emeryville, CA | collected...
ATCACCTAAACAGCATCAGTCACAACACTGTTCACATTAAGCAGACACGCCCTAGTCGAACAGCGTCGGAATCGGCGGCGATACCCGCCGCTTCTCCAGGTCCAGCAGCATCCGCTTGCGCTCCAGCCCGCCGCCATAGCCGGTGAGGCTGCCGTTCGCTCCGATCACCCGGTGGCACGGCACGATGATGCCAATAGGGTTGTGGCCGTTGGCCAATCCGACAGCCCTGAACGCGCCCGGCGCCCCGATCTGCCGCGCGATCTCGCCGTAGGACCGAGTCTCCCCATACGGGATCGTGGTCAGTGCCTCCCAGACCCTGCGCTGGAACGCGGTGCCCACCATATCCAGCTCGAGATCGAAGTCGGTGAGCTCGCCCGCGAAGTAGGCCTCAAGCTGCTCCACCGCGTCGGGGAACGCGGTGTGGTCCGGTACCCACCCCTCGCGGCTCGGCTCATACGTCTGATCCACCATCCGCAGATGCCGCAGCCTGCCGTCGCTGCCCGCCAACGTCAACGGCCCGACCGGGCTGTCCATCATCCGAAACCGCAAGGCTTCCATCACTTCTCCTTCGGCGGCCACTCGTTGACCGCATGATCCAGTGCCGTCCACAGGTGCTGTGTCGCATAGGAGCGCCACGGGCGCCATCGTGTGGCGTACTCGGTGAGTGCACGTCGCTCGGCGGGCAGGCCCACCTGTTTGGCCGCCAACTGCACGCCGAGATCGCTGACCGGGAACGCATCCGGGTCGCCGAGGCCGCGCATCGCGAACACCTCCGCGGTCCACGGACCGATTCCCGGCAACGTGAGCAGTTGTTCGCGGGCGCGGTTCCAGTCGCAGCCAGCATCGAGTTGAACCTGACCGTCGGCGAGGGCGCCGACCAGCGCGGTCAGCGACCGCTGTCGCGACTTCGGGACGGCAAGATGCCCCGGATCGATGTCGGCGAGGTCGGCGATCCGCGGAAATACATGTGTCAGACCGCCGTTGGCGTCGCTGATCGGTTGGCCGTACGCCGTGACGAGACGCGCGACGTGTATGCGAGCTGCCTTGAGGGATACCTGCTGGCCGAGGATCACCCGCACCGCCAACTCGTGCTCGTCGACCGTCCGCGGGATCCGCTGCCCAGGAGCTTTGGCGACCAGTGCCCCGAGGTGCGGGTCGGCGCCGAGGGCGTCGACCACCGCCTCGGGGTCGGCGTCGAGGTCGAGGAGCCGCCGGCAGCGGGCGATCGTCGTGCCGAGATCGCGCAAGTCGTCCAGCACAACCCGACAGTCCACGTGGTCGGGTTGTGGTGTGAGACTGACGATCCCGTTGCCGTTGGGCAGCCGCAACGTCCGCCGGTAAACGCCGTCGCGCACCTCCTCGACACCGGGCACTGCGCTGGCGGCGAGGTGACCGAACAGTCCCTCGAACGCGAACGGCGTCCGCACCGCCAGTCGCAACGACAGCGTGCCCGCCCCGTGTTCCGGACGTCCGAACCGGGTCCGTGCGCGGCGACGCAGCTGTGTCGGCGTCATGTCGCACACCGCGCGCACCGTGTCGTTGAACTGGCGGATGCTCGAGAAGCCAGCGGCGAACGCCACGTCGCTGAACGGCAGTTCGGTCGTCTCGATGAGGACCCGGGCCGCTTGGGTGCGCTGCGCCCGGGCCAGCGCCAGCGGGTTCGCGCCTACCTCGGCCTGCAACAGCCGCTCGAGCTGCCGCGTGGTGTAGCCCAGCCGCGCCGCCAGGCCCGTGACACCCTCTCGGTCGACGGTGCCGTCGGCGATCAGGCGCATCGCGCGGGCCACCACGTCGCCGCGGACGTTCCATTCCGGTGATCCCGGCGACGCATCGGGCCTACACCGCTTGCAGGCGCGGAAGCCGGCCCTCTGCGCAGCGGCCGCGGTGGGGTAGAACCGCATGTTGCGTGCGTGCGGCGGGCGCACCGGGCAGCTGGGTCGGCAGTAGATCTTCGTCGTCAGCACGGCGGTGACGAACCAGCCGTCGAACCGGGCGTCCTTGGACTGGACGGCGCGGTAACAGCGGTCGAAATCCTCGTGCATGACTCACACCATTACATGGACCCACCGACAGAACTGGCGGAAAACCGACATGGTCGTCGGCGCTTCGAGCTAGACCCGCGTGGGCAGCGGACCGGTGAGCTTTGCGGGTCGGCTCCAGTACGTCATCGCCAGGCAGAGCGCGGCGGCCACCCCGAACGCGATCCACACGTTGAACGCGTCGGCGGCCCCGCCGAGCAGTGCGGCCGAGATGGGCCGCGATCCGAGGAACCCCACCAGCCACAGCGCCATGATTCGGCCGCGCAATTCCTCCGGAGCGCGCTCCTGAACGACCGTCGACAAACCGGTCATCGCCCAGCCGAAACCCACGCCCGCCAAAGCGAATCCGATGATCGCAACCGTCGGCACCGTCGCCACCGCGAGCACCGCGCAGCCCACGCCCAGGCCCGCGATGCCGTACGCCGAAACCCGCGCCGAGGCCATCCGGCCGCGCATCAACGCCAGCACCGCCATGCCCAGCGCCGCACCGGCGCCGAACACCGCCGACAGCGTGCCCACGAGTGTCGCGCCGCCGCCGAGCGCGTCGGCCATTGACGGTGCCAGCGTGATCGACGAGTCCGAGGCCAGCCCCAGCGTCGCGACGGCCAGCAGTGCCAGCAGCAGCGGGCGGTCGCGCCAGACGTACTTCAGTGCCACCCGCACCCGGTAGTCGGCGTCGGCGTCGCGCGCCGGCGGGTCGGGGAAGCGCACCACGATCAGGAACATCGCGAACACCAGGTGCAGCACCGCGCTGACCGCGAACGCCTCGGCCGCACCCAGATGTGCGGCCAGATACGCGCCCGCGACGGGTCCGACGATGCGGCCGATGGTCATCGGAAAACTGTTCAGCGCCATTGCCGTTGAGAGTTCGCCATCGCGGATCAGGCTCGGCACGATCGACTGCATCGCCGGACCGCCCACCACGAAACCGAAACCGACCACCAGCGTGCCCAACAGCACCGGGACGGCCGTCGTCATGTTCCGCTGCGCCGGTTCGATGAACAACCAGCCCGCGATCGACGCGGAGCCCAGCACGCAGAACACCCGGCCCAGCAGCACCTGACGCGCGGGGTCGCCGGTGTCGGCCCACTTCCCGCTCACCGGCGTGAGGATCAGCTGCGGACCGAACTGGGCGACGCCGACCAGGCCGACCATCAGCGCGGAGCGGGTCGCGTCGTACATCACGATCGCCGCGACGATGCCGTGCGTCCACACCGCGACGACGGAGAACATCTTGCCCCAAAACAGCGCCCCGAACACCGGGTCGAAGATCAGCCCGAGTGCGCCTCGCGGTCGCTGCCGGACGCCGGCTTCGGCGGTCATCGGGTGGCCACCGCGCCCTCCAGTCGGTCGGTCAGCCGGCCGAGCAGGCCGACCAGCGTGTCCACGTCGCTCTCCGGCCAGTCGGCGATCAGCGCGGCGACCAGATCGCGGCGGCGGGCCGTTACGGCCGCCAACGCCTCGCGGCCCGCGTCGGTCAGCACCAGCATGCAGCGTCGCTGGTCATCACTGGCCAGGGTCTTGGTCAGCAGGCCCGCATCCACCACAGACGCCACCGATCGGCTCGCGGTGGAATGTTCAACGGCCATGAAGTCGGCCACGTCGCGCACCGACGCGCCGCCCGGACACTGTTCGACCGCCCGCAGCACCCGCAGCGCCGAGGCATTCGTCACCGGGCCTGCGTCGTCGAGGATGCGGCGTCGCCAGTTGGGGCGCTGTCGCGCGACCGCGATCCGCGTCAGCAGATCCTCGAGTTGGTCGTAGCGCGACTCCGGCACAAAAATATGCATAGCACATACATATATGTCGAGGGAAATCGAGGCGCCCCCGTAGGCTTGCCCCCGTGCCTCGCGTCCTCTCGGTGAACATTGCCACGCACCATTTCGACGGCCCGAACGGTCCCTCCGGATTTGACAAGCGCCCCGTCACGGAGACGATCGCCGTCAGCGCGCCCGGTGACCGACGCACCGGACGCGGCGGCGGACTGGCCGGCGACATCATCGGCAACCGCAAGTTCCACGGCGGCGACGACCAGGCCGTCTACGCCTACGCGCGCGAAGACCTGGATTACTGGGAGGGCCGACTCGACCGCACCCTGACCCCTGGAATGTTCGGCGAGAACTTCACCACCGAGGGCATCGACGTCACCGGTGCGCTGATCGGTGAGCGCTGGCGCGTGGGCTCCGACGGACTGGTTCTGGAGGTGTCGCGGCCGCGCACACCGTGCAAGACCTTCGTCAAGTTCCTGGGCATCCGCGGCTGGATGGGCACCTTCACCGCGGCCGGGCGCCCGGGCGCCTACCTGCGGGTGATCACCCCGGGCTCGGTGCGTCCCGGCGACCCGGTGACCGTGATCGACCGGCCCGACCACGATGTCACAATCAACAAGGTGTTCCGCGCGATGATGACGGAACCCGAACTGCTGCAGGAGATCCTGGTGGCTGATGCGCTCGCCGCGGAGGTGGCCGCAAAAGCCCGCAAGCGGATGGCGAGCTAGGAGAGCGCGCGGGTGACGATCGAGTACGGTGCGGCGCTTCGCGCGCGGATCAGCGAGAACCTGTCCGCTCACCGCCGCCGCGTCGTCGAGGATCCGTCGAAACGCCACGCGGCGGTCGCGGTGGTGCTGGTCGACTCCCTCGTCGGGGAGGATCGGGTGGACCCCGCGCCCGTCGACGAGTGGATCGACGGCAGACCGATGCCGCAGAACCTCGACGGCCGCATGATCAACGTCTCTGGTGGCGCCGCATTTTTCCTGTGCCGCAGGGCATCTCGGCTGTCGTCGCACGCCGCGCAGTGGGCACTGCCCGGTGGGCGGCTCGACCGCGGTGAAACCGTCGTCGATGCGGCGCTGCGCGAACTCGACGAGGAGGTCGGTGTCGCGCTGCCGGAGTCGTCGGTCCTCGGCCTGCTCGACGATTATCCGACGCGGTCGGGCTACGTGATCACCCCCGTGGTGCTCTGGGGCGGCGGGCGACTGGAGCCCCGACCCGCACCAGAGGAAGTCGTCGCGGTCTATCGCGTCGGGCTGCATCAGCTCCAGCGGCCGGACTCGCCGCGGTTCATCCGCATCCCGGAGAGCCCGCGCCCGGTGGTGCAGATTCCGCTGGGCAACGACCTGATTCACGCGCCGACCGGCGCGGTGCTGCTGCAGCTGCGGTGGCTCGGGCTCGAGGGTCGCGGCGATCCGGTCGACGGGCTGGAACAGCCGGTGTTCGCCTGGAAGTAGCGTTTGGCAGACTGTCGGTGTGGCACAGATAACTCTGCGTGGAAATCCCATCAACACCGTCGGCGAGCTGCCGGCCGTGGGCTCGCAGGCCCCCGGCTTCACGCTGACCGGCACCGACCTCGGCACCGTGAGCGACGAGCAGTTCCGCGGCAAGCCGTTTCTGCTGAACATCTTCCCGTCCATCGACACCCCGGTCTGTGCGACCAGCGTCCGCACCTTCAATGAGCGCGCGGCCTCCAGCGGTGTCGCGGTGCTCTGCGTGTCGAAGGATCTGCCGTTCGCGCAGAAACGATTCTGCGGTGCCGAGGGCATCGAGAACGTGACGACGGCGTCGGCGTTCCGCGACGGTTTCGGCGAGGCCTACGGCGTGACAATCACCGACGGACCGATGGCGGGTCTGCTCGCGCGTGCGGTCGTCGTGGTCGGTGCGGACGGCAAGGTCGTCCACGCCGAACTCGTCCCCGAGATCGCCCAGGAACCGGACTACGACGCGGCGCTCAAGGCCCTCTAGTCGAACTCGCCGCGCAGGTACTCGGCGCGGCAGGCCCCTCGCGCCAGCTTCCCGCTGGTGGTGCGGGGAATCGTGCCGGCGGGCACCAGTCGCACGTCGGCGACCGGCAGACCGTGCACGTCGCCGATCGCCCGGCGAATCGCGTCCACCGCGGGCGCCGGGTCGGCCCGGCGCACGCCCGAGGCCCGCTCGGCGACGATGACCAGTCCGGTGTCGGTGCCGAAGGCGGCGGCGTAACCGCGCCGCACCATCGGTGACGCGTCCGCCACGGTCGCCTCGAGGTCGTGCGGGTAGTGCTGGCGGCCGTTGACGACCACCATGTCCGCGCGGCGCCCGGTCACAAAGAGTTCACCGTTTAGGTAGACCCCGAGGTCCCCGGTGCGCAGCCACGTCGTATTGCCGGGTGCGCCGTCGGCGTGGCTGCCGGAGTCGCATCGGCGGCGCAGCGTGACGCCGAACGTCTCACGGGACTCGTCGGGCCGACCCCAGTAGCGATGCGCGACGTTGTCCCCGTGCAGCCAGATCTCGCCGACGTGTCCGTCGGCAAGCTCGACGTGTGCGTCGGGATCGGCGATGACGGCCCACTGGCTGCGCGCGACCTGTCCGCAGGACACGTGCGGTACCGCGCCCCGCGCGTCCTCGGCCACCGGCCGGGCCAGGCCGCGCCCCAATGAGTCGCGGTCGAAGTGCCGCACGCTCGCCGCGGCGTCGGGCGCGATGGTCGAGACGAACAACGTCGCCTCGGCGATGCCATAGGACGGCTTGATCGCGGTGGGGGACAAGCCGAATGGCGCGAAGGTCTCGGCGAACGTCGTGATCGCAGCCATGCTCACCGGCTCAGAGCCCACGATCATCACGACGTTCGCGAGGTCGATGTCGGTGCCCGGTGATGGCAGGCCGCGCTGCGCGGTGTACTCGTAGGCGAAGTTCGGCGCGGCGGTGACGACGCGGCCGCGTCGAGACCCGTCGGAAAGTGCTTGGATCCAGCGCTGAGGCCGCCTGATGAACGCAGTCGGCGACATCAGCGTCGAGTGCCCGCCGTACACCGCGGGGAACCCGATCATCGACAGCCCCATGTCGTGGTAGAGCGGTAACCAACTGACGCCGTGGGTGTTTCGGTCCAGCAGATCGATCGACAGGATCATCTGCAGCAGGTTGGTGCCGACCGCCCGGTGCGTGATCTCCACGCCGACGGGCGGCCGGGTCGACCCGCCGGTGTATTGCAGGTGCGAGACGTCGTCGACGTCGAGGTCGACCGGCACGTACGAGTCACCGTCGGAGTCGGGGATCTCGTCGATGACGATGGTCGGCAGGCGCTGCGAATCAAGCCGAACAAGCGATTTTGTAACGGCGTCCGCGGCGGACGAGGTGGTCAACACGGCGCTCGGGGTGCAGTCGGTCAACGCCGTCCGCAGACGTTCGGCGTGGCCTTGCAGTTCCGGAGCGAACAGCGGCACCGCGATGGTGCCGGCCTGCACGGCGGCGAAGAATCCGGCCACGTAGTCCAACCCCTGCGGCGCGAGGATCGCCACCCGATCACCACGATTGGCGACCCGCTGGATGTGGGCGCCGATGGCGCGCATGCGTCGGCCCAACTGAGTCCAGGTCAGCTCCACCGGTTCGCCGTCGTCGGTGCGGGTGAAGTCCAGGTACCGGTAGGCGATCGTGTCGCCCACATGGGCGATGTTGCGCTCGATCAGCGAGATCAGCGTGACCCCGGGCGGCAGAACGATGCCGCCGCCGGCGTCGAGGCAGTCCTCGATGCGCAACAGCCCTTCGGGCGCGACCCGTGACATGACGCCGATGGTAATTACCGTGACGGCGAGTATCACTTATCGGCGGCGAGATGTGCGTCACGTCGGCCGTCTCCGGCGAGCGCTCGGTCCTCACTTTGGTGGCCGAAGCGGGCCGTCGCTAGCGTTCGGCCGGCAGCGCCAGCCGGGTCGGCTCGCGGTAGCCCCGCAGCGTTACGGTGTCGCCCAAAACCCAATGGGCGCGTTCACTTTCGCTGGCGTTCTCCAGCGCGTCGCACGACGCGAGGAGATGGTGCGGGGTGTCCTTGGCGAGCTCGCACAGCCGTGCGGCCTCGTTGACCGGCTCGCCGATCACGGTGTACTCGAAGCGCTCGTTGGCGCCGACGTTGCCGGCCACCGCCTGCCCGGCCGCCACGCCGATGCCCGCCGCGCACTCGGGCACCTCGCGCTGCACCCGTCGCGCGATGGCCCTGGCCGCCTCCAGCGCGTGGTCCTCGGGTCTGTCGAGATGATTGGGGGCGCCGAACACCGCGAGCGCGCCGTCGCCCTCGAACTTGTTGACGAAGCCGTGCTGACGGTCCACCTCCTCGACGATGACCGCGAAGAACCGGTTCAGCAGGTCCACCACCTCGGTGGCGGGCCTGTTGGTGACCAACTCGGTGGAGCCGACGATGTCAACGAAAAGCACTGCGACATGGCGTTCTTCGCCGCCGAGTTTGGTCCGCTGGGCCTCGGCGGCCGCGGCGACCTCCCGGCCCACATGGCGACCGAACAGATCACGGAGGCGTTCGCGCTCCCGCAGCCCGCGGACCATGTTGTTAAAACCGCGTTGTAGTTCGCCCAGTTCGGTGCCGTCGAACACCACGACATTGGTGGTGAGGTCGCCCTCCTCGACGCGGTGCAGCGCGGCGCGCACGACGCGCACCGGTGTCGCGGTCAGCCATGACTGCAGCCACATCAGCACGAAGCCGAACAGCAGGGCCGCCGCGGCGATACTCAGCACCGCGATCGCGAACTGTCGCGGGGTGTGGTGCTGCAGCGTCAACGAGAAGATCGCCGTCACCCCGATGCCGAGCACCGGGACACCCGAGCCCAGCAACCACACCAGCATGGTGCGGCCCATCACGCCGGTGGTGAGCCGCCGCGGCGGGGCCGGCCTCCAGCGCCTGCGCGGCCACCGGGCGCAGGGCGAACTCGGTGACCAGGAAGCAGGCCGTCGCCACCACAAGCCCGGAGAAGCTGACCGCGAACACGAAGCGGGGCACGAAATCGCTGTCCTGCATCCCGTAGAGCACCGTCAGCAGCGCGGCACCGGCACCCCACAGCACCAGCACCATCCGCGCCATCCGCGCCGGAGCCACGAACGTGTCGCGCTGATTCTGCCGGTTCGGGGTGCGTTCCTCGATGGCCCACCGCAGCGAGTTCACGATGCTGCTGGTCATCCAGACGGTCCCGGTGAGCAGCGCCAGGCCGATGTAGGCCGGGGCGACGCCGAACGTCAGCCACGCGGGCGCGTCGGTGAACACACTGGGCACCGGGAACACGAACGCCACCAGCACGGTCGCGACGATGATGCCGAGCAGGTTCACCAGCAGGATGAGAAACGTCAGGATGGCCTGGATGCGGATCCGTCGCCGAACCTGGCTCTCGGAGGTCTTGCCCAATACCCAGGAGCCGTACGCGGGGGTCTCGGAGAGCCGCCCGCTCTGTCGGGTCATCCGCTCGAGCACCCGGCCCAGCCGGTGAGCGACGCTCCTGTTCACCGTCATCGTGTCAGAGCCTAGATCGCCGCCGGGTTGCCTAAGGTGGTTCGGGTGCGTCTCGTGATCGCTCAGTGCACCGTTGACTACGTGGGCCGGCTGACCGCCCACCTGCCCTCGGCCCGGCGGTTGCTGCTGTTCAAGGCCGACGGATCGGTGAGCGTGCACGCCGACGACCGCGCCTACAAGCCGCTGAACTGGATGAGCCCGCCGTGCTGGCTGACCGAGGAGCCCGGCGAGTCCGCGCCGGTGTGGGTGGTGCAGAACAAGGCGGGTGAGCAGCTGCGTATCACCGTCGAGAGCATCGAGCACGACTCCACCCACGACCTGGGGGTGGATCCCGGACTGGTGAAGGACGGCGTCGAGGCCCACCTGCAGGAACTGCTGGCCGAACACGTCGAGGTGCTCGGTGCCGGCTACACGCTGGTCCGGCGGGAGTACATGACCGCGATCGGGCCGGTCGACCTGCTGTGCCGCGACGAGAACGGTCGCGCGGTCGCCGTGGAGGTGAAGCGGCGCGGCGAGATCGACGGCGTCGAACAGCTGACCCGCTACCTCGAACTGCTCAATCGCGACAGTCTGCTGGCGCCCGTCAGCGGCATCTTCGCCGCCCAGCAGATCAAACCGCAGGCCCGTACGCTCGCGACCGATCGTGGGATTCGTTGTGTGACACTCGATTACGACAAGATGCGCGGCATGGACAGCGACGAGTTCAGGCTGTTCTGATGGCCCGCAGGCGACGCGCTCAGCGGCCGCCGCCACCGCTGCCCGCCGCGCGGCGGATCGAAACCGGCCCCGACGGCTACGACTACGAGGTGCGACCGGTCGCAGGTTCGCGCGCCACGAAGACCTACCGGTGTCCCGGTTGCGATCACGAAATCCGGCCCGGCACGGCGCATGTGGTCGTGTTCCCAGTCGATGGGGGAGAGCACGCGGTCGAGGACCGGCGGCATTGGCACACACCGTGCTGGACGAACCGCGCCACGCGTAGTCCTACGCGCAAATGGTCCTGATGTGCGGTCAGTGCGCGGCGTCGGCGGCCGGCTCGACGAGCTCGATGAGCACCCCGCCGGCGTCCTTCGGATGGATGAAGTTGATTCGCGAGTTCGCGGTGCCGCGCTTGGGCGCGTCGTAGAGCAGGCGGACGCCGTCGGCGCGCAGACGCTCGGACAGCTCGTCGATATCGCTGACGCGGTAGGCCAGCTGCTGCAGACCCGGACCCCGGGTGTCGATGAACTTCGCGATCGTCGACTTCTCGTTCAGCGGGGCGAGCAGCTGGATCTCGGTGCTGCCGACGGCGGCACCGCGCACAGCGAGCATCGCCTCGCGGACGCCCTGCTCCTCGTTGACCTCCTCATGCAGCACGATCATGCCGAGGTGGTCGTGATACCACTTGATCGCGGCGTCGAGGTCCGGCACCGCGATCCCCACATGATCGATCGCCGTCACTAAGGCGCTGGCGAGCGCGGGACGGGCGTCGACGTGTTCGGTGGTCATAACGTAACGGTAACCTTGAGACAGATGCTTACGGAATGTGTCATCAGCCACACTCCGGTTACCCACTCCCGGGAGGATTAAATGACGACGTCGGTGATTGTTGCTGGGGCACGGACTCCGGTCGGCAAGCTCATGGGTTCGCTCAAGGACTTCTCGGCGACTGATCTCGGCGCGATTGCGATCAAGGGGGCCCTGGAGAAGGCGAAGGTGGACGCCTCCCTGGTCGAATACGTGATCATGGGCCAGGTGCTGACCGCGGGCGCGGGCCAGATGCCGGCGCGGCAGTCGGCCGTCGGTGCGGGCATCCCGTGGGATGTGCCGGCACTGTCGATCAACAAGATGTGCCTGTCGGGCATCGACGCGATCGCATTGGCCGACCAGTTGATTCGTGCCGGTGAGTTCGACGTCGTCGTCGCCGGCGGTCAGGAATCGATGAGCCAGGCGCCGCACCTGCTGCCCAAGAGCCGCGAGGGTATCAAGTACGGCGACGCGCCCCTGGTTGACCACCTCGCCTATGACGGCCTGCACGACGTGTTCACCGACCAGCCGATGGGCGCGCTCACCGAACAGCGCAACGACGTCGACAAGTTCAGCCGCGCCGAGCAGGACGAGTTCGCCGCGCGTAGCCACCAGAAGGCCGCCGCCGCCTGGAAGGACGGCGTGTTCGCCGACGAGGTGGTCCCGGTGCAGATCCCGCAGCGCAAGGGCGATCCGGTGGAGTTCCTCGAGGACGAGGGCATCCGCGCCAACACCACCGCCGAGTCGCTGGCCGGCCTGAAGCCGGCATTCCGCAAGGACGGCACCATCACCGCCGGCTCCTCGTCGCAGATCTCCGACGGCGCCTGCGCGGTCGTCGTGATGAACAAGGCCAAGGCCGAGGAGCTGGGCCTGACCTGGCTGGCCGAGATCGGCGCGCACGGCGTCGTCGCGGGTCCGGACTCCTCGCTGCAGTCGCAGCCGGCCAACGCCGTCAAGAAAGCCATTGCGCGCGAAGGCATCACCGTCGATCAGCTGGATGTGCTGGAGATCAACGAGGCGTTCGCCGCGGTGTCGCTGGCGTCGACGAGGGAACTCGGCGTCGACCCGGAGAAGGTCAACGTCAACGGCGGTGCGATCGCGATCGGGCACCCGATCGGCATGTCGGGCGCCCGCATCACGCTGCACGCGGCGCTGGAGTTGTCGCGGCGCGGCAAGGGCTACGCCGTCGCGGCGCTGTGCGGCGCCGGCGGTCAGGGCGACGCCCTGATCCTGCGCCGGCCGTAAGGGTCGTTACTACGCGGTGTAGTAATCGGCGCCCGGTTCGGGCACAATGTCGCGCATGCGTGATGCGTTGACCGGATGGTTTCGCCTGGTGGCCCTGCTGGAGGCCGTCACCTGGGTGGGCCTGCTGATCGGCATGTACTTCAAGTACCTGGGCAGTCCGCGCACCGAGGTCGGTGTGCAGGTCTTCGGCATGGCGCACGGTCTGGTCTTCATCGCCTTCGTCGCCGCCGCGGTGGCGGCCGGTGTGGTGTTCCGGTGGTCGACGCCCACCTGGGCGCTCGCCGCGGCGGCCGGTGTGCTGCCGCTGGCCAGCGTGGTGTTCCTCATGTGGCTGGACCGCACCGGCCGCATCGGTGCGGTCGATCCAGGTCGGCCGGCGCGCGAAGCGACGTGACAAACTTGTACACGTGAGTCGTCCTCGTCCTCCTCTAGCGGCCTCGATGGCCGGTGCTGTTGACCTGTCCGCGCTCAAGCAGCCGGCGGGCGGCGCGGGCGGCGGGGCAGCCCCGTCCGGCGGTGTGGAGATCACCGAGGCCAACCTCGAAACCGAGGTGCTGGTCCGGTCCACCCAGGTCCCCGTCGTCGTCGTGCTGTGGTCGCCGCGCAGCGACGCCAGCGTGCAGCTGGCCAACACGCTGGCGCAGCTCGGCGCCAACGACGCCGGGAAGTGGGCACTGACCACCGTGAACGTCGACGCCGTGCCGCGGGTGGCGCAGATGTTCGGCGTCCAGGCCGTGCCGACGGTGGTGGCGCTGGCCGGTGGCCAGCCGATCTCGAGCTTCCAGGGGATGCAGCCGGCCGAGCAGTTGCGCGGTTGGCTGGACTCGCTGCTGAAGGCGACGGCGGGCAAGCTCGCCGGCGGGGAGGCGCCCGAACAGGTCGATCCCGAACTCGCCAAGGCGCGTGAACATCTGGAGTCCGGCAACTTCGACGCCGCGCGTCAGGCGTACCAGGCGATCCTCGACGCCAACCCCAATCACGCCGAAGCCAAGGGCGCGGTGCGCCAGATCGCGTTCCTGCAGCGCGCGAGTGCGCATGCGCCCGGCGCGATCATCGCCGCCGACGCCGCACCCGACAACATCGAATTGGCCTTCGCCGCCGCCGATGTCGAGATCCTGCAGCGCAACGTCTCCGGCGCGTTCGACCGACTGATCGAGTTGGTCAAGCGCACCACCGGCGACGAGCGCACCAAGGTGCGCACCCGGCTGATCGAGTTGTTCGACCTGTTCGACCCCGCCGACCCCGAGGTGATCGCGGGCCGGCGCAAGCTGGCCAACGCCCTCTACTGAGCAACTAAGCGGGCTCGAACCACAGTGCCGCCAACGGTGGCAACACCATCACCGCCGACGCCGGGCGGCCGTGCCACGGCTCGTCGGTCGCCTCGACGGCGCCGTAGTTGCCGATGCCCGATCCGCAGTAGATGTCGGCGTCGCTGTTGAGCACCTCGCGCCAGGTGCCTGCGTGCGGCAGCCCGAGTCGGTACTGGGTGTGTTCGACGCCGGCGAAGTTGAACACGCACGCCATCACCGAACCGTCGTCGCCGAACCGCAGAAAACTCAGCACATTGTTCGCCGAGTCGTTGGCGTCGATCCACGAGTAGCCCTCGGGTCTGGTGTCCTGCGACCACAACGCGCGCCGGCTGCGGTAGATCTCGTTCATGTCGTGGACGAAGCGCTGGATGCCGGTGCAGAAGCCGTTCTCGTCGAGCTGATACCAGTCCAGCCCGCGCTCCTCGGACCACTCGGCGCGCTGGCCGAACTCCTGACCCATGAACAACAACTGCTTGCCGGGATGCGCCCACTGGTAGGCCAGCAGGCCGCGCAGGCCGGCCGCCTTGACGTGGTCGTTGCCCGGCATCCGACCCCACAGCGTGCCCTTGCCGTGCACCACCTCGTCGTGGCTGATCGGCAGCACGAAGTTCTCGCTGTACGCGTACAGCATCGAGAACGTGATCTCGTGGTGGTGGTAGCTGCGGTGGATGGGATCGCGCTTGATGAACTCCAGCGTGTCGTTCATCCATCCCATGTTCCACTTCATCGAAAAGCCCAGTCCGCCAAGGTTTGTCGGACGTGTCACGCCGGGCCACGAGGTGGACTCCTCGGCGATGGTGACGATCCCCGGCACCACCCGGTGCACCGTGGCGTTCATCTCCTGCAGGAACTGCACCGCCTCGAGATTCTCCCGACCGCCGTAGATGTTCGGGGTCCAGCCGCCCTCCGGCCGCGAGTAGTCCAGATACAGCATCGAGGCGACCGCGTCGACGCGTAGACCGTCGATGTGGAACTCCTGCAGCCAGTACAGCGCGTTGGCCACCAGGAAGTTGCGCACCTCGTTGCGGCCGAAGTCGAATACGTAGGTCCCCCAGTCGAGTTGCTCACCGCGGCGCGGATCGGAGTGCTCGTACAGCGCGGTGCCGTCGAACCGGCCCAGCGCCCAGGAGTCCTTCGGGAAGTGGGCGGGCACCCAGTCCATGATCACGCCGATGCCGGCCTGGTGCAGGCTGTCGACCAGGAACCGGAAGTCGTCGGGGGTGCCGAGCCGGGCCGTAGGCGCGTAGTACGACGTCACCTGATAACCCCACGAGCCGCCGAAGGGATGTTCGGCGACGGGCATCAACTCGACGTGGGTGAAGCCGTTGGCCACCACGTACTCGGTGAGCTCGGTGGCCAGTTCGCGATAGCTCAGTCCGGGCCGCCACGACATCAGGTGCACCTCGTAGGTGCTCATCGGCTCGAACACCGGGTTCTGCTCGGCCCGGCGCGCCATCCACTCGTCATCGCCCCACACGTACTGGCTGCGGGTGACCTTCGAGGCCGTCTGCGGCGGCACCTCGGTGGCGAACGCCATCGGGTCGGCGCGTTCGCTGACCGAGCCGTCGGCGCCGTGGATCCGGAACTTGTACAGCCCGCCGATCTCGAAGCCGGGCCAGAACAGCTCCCACACCCCGCTCGAGCCGAGCACCCGCAGCTGAGCCTCGGGCCCGTTCCAGTGGTTGAACTCGCCGATCAGGGAGACGCCCTTGGCATTCGGCGCCCACACCGCGAACGACACGCCCTCGACCACGCCGTCGGGGGTGGTGAAACGGCGCGGATGCGCGCCCAGAATCTCCCACAGTCGCTCGTGGCGGCCCTCGGCGAACAGGTGCAGGTCCAGCTCGCCGAGCGTCGGCAGGAACCGGTAGGCATCGGCGGTCGTGTGGATGACGGGGCCGTCCGCACCCGGATAGGCGATCTCCAGTCGGTAGTCCATCAGGCCGGTGAACGGCAGGACGACCGCGAACAGTCCGGCCTCGATGTGCTGGAACGGGTGGCGCTCCCCGCCGATCAGCGCGACCACCTCGAGTGCGTGCGGCCGGTAGGCGCGGATCACGGTGTGGTCGTCGTATTCGTGTGCGCCGAGGATCGAATGCGGATCGTGATGCTCACCGGCGAGCAGCCGCTCGAGGTCGGCCGCGGGGGGTCGCAGGTGCGGGCTCGTGCGGGGGTTCGTCTGGGTCATCTCGTCACTCTCTACGCAACAGCGTCAGTCGTCGGTCGGCGGGCACCTGCGGCATGTGGAGCACGTGCGCCACCGCTCTTGCCGGGTCCAGCCGAACGTAATTTGCCTGCCCCCAGTGGTATTCGTCTCCGGTGATCTCGTCGCGCACCCAGTACCTGTCGTACGGCTCCATGCCCAGCGCGCCCATGTCGAGCCACAGCGTCGCCTCCTCCGGGCCGAACGCGTTGAGGCTGACCACCACCAGCACCTGGTCTCCGGTCACCGGGTCGAACTTGCTGTACGCCAGGATCGCGTCGTTGTCGGGGTGGTGGAACCTGATCGTGCGCAGCTGGTGCAGCGCCGGATGCACGCGCCGAATCTCGTTGAGCCGGGTGAGGAACGGTTCCAGCGACTCGCCGGCGGCCAGCGCCGCCTCGAAGTCGCGCGGCCGCAGTTCGTACTTCTCGGAGTTCAGGTACTCCTCGCTGCCCTCGCGCACCGGGTGGTGCTCGAACAGTTCGTACCCGGAATACACGCCCCACGCCGCGCCCATGGTGGCGGCCAGCACGGCGCGGATCGCGAACATTCCCGGCCCACCGTGCTGCAGGCTCTCGTGCAGGATGTCGGGGGTGTTGACGAACAGGTTCGGCCTGGCGTAGTCGGCGTGCTCGGCGATCTCCCGGCCGAACTCGGTGAGCTCCCACTTCGACGTGCGCCAGGTGAAGTACGTATACGACTGCGTGAAGCCGAGTTTGGCCAGCCCGTACAGCCGCGCGGGCCTGGTGAACGCCTCTGACAGGAACAGCACGTCAGGGTGTTCGTTCTTGACCTTGCCGATCAGCCAGGCCCAGAAGTTCGGCGGCTTGGTGTGTGGGTTGTCGACCCGAAAGATCTTGACGCCGTGCGATACCCAGAACAACACCACGCGCAGCACCTCCTGGTAGATGCCCGCCGGGTCGTTGTCGAAGTTGATCGGATAGATGTCCTGGTACTTCTTGGGCGGGTTCTCGGCATACGCGATCGTGCCGTCGGGAAGCACGGTGAACCACTCCGGATGTTCGCGGGCCCACGGATGGTCGGGTGCGCACTGCAGCGCGAGATCCAGCGCCACCTCCAGGCCCTGGTCGTGGGCCGCGGCGACGAAGTCGTCGAAGTCGTCGATGGTGCCCAGTTGCGGGTGCACGGCGTCGTGGCCACCCTCGTCGCTGCCGATCGCCCACGGTGAGCCCACGTCGCCGGGTGCGGCGGTCACCGAGTTGTTGCGGCCCTTGCGATGCACCTTGCCGATCGGGTGGATCGGCGGCAGGTACACCACGTCGAAGCCCATCTTCGCGATGCGCGGCAGCGCCTTGGCCGCCGTCGTGAACGTGCCGTGTACCGGTTCGCCGTTCTTGTCCCAGCCACCGGTCGATCGCGGGAAGAACTCGTACCACGCGCTGAACCGCGCCTGCGGCCGGTCCACCCAGAGGCCGTATTGCTCACCGCGCGTGACTAATTCGCGCAGCGGATAGATCGACAGTAGTTCTTCGATCTCCGGTGACAGCGCCGCACCGGCGCGGGTGAAGGGATCACCCGGCTCCCGAAGCCGGCGCGCGGCGTCCAGCAGCGGTTCGCGCTTCGCGCGCGGCACCCCCGTTGCGGCCCGCTCCAACAGCTTCGCGCCGACGAGCAGATCGTTGTTCAACTCGACCTCGCCCTGTCCGGCGTCGAGCTTCGCGGTGACCGCCCGGCGCCAGGTGGTGATCGGGTCACCCCAGCCGTCCACCCGGAACGTCCACAACCCCTCGGCGTCGGGGGTGAACTGACCGTGGAAGACGTCCGGGGTGCGGCCCGGCGACATCGGGAAGTGCTGCGGTTTGACCCGGCCGGGGTGCGGCGTGGCCGCTGTCTCGGTCGGCGGCAGGCCGGGGGGATCGTCGGCGAGCGTGGGGTAGGCGGTGCCGAGGTAGCGCACGACCAGGGTGGCCGCCACCGCGTCGTGACCCTCGCGCCACACGGTGGCCCGCACCGGCACGATCTCGCCGACGACGGCCTTGGCCGGGAACCGGCCGCCCGACACCACGGGTGCGACGTCATCGATCTCGATGCGACCGACCACCCCGCTCCTCCTAACTGGCGCGACCCGGCCGGTCACGCGGCGTCCACTGCTAC
>ENA-UOVV01001419-UOVV01001419.1-compost-metagenome-genome-assembly--contig:-NODE-1419-length-17655-cov-14.917273_pt1 | contig 17655 bp, 18 predicted proteins | sample MGYA00238155_ERZ761577 | MGnify/ENA primary metagenome ERZ761577 (study PRJEB28898, sample SAMN06268775) | compost metagenome | isolation source: Emeryville, CA | place: USA:Emeryville, CA | collected...
GCCGGCCGGGGGCCGTGGCGAGGCCCGACCCGGCGCACGCGATGGCGGAGTAGGGCCTGCGGGGAAGAGCGCGGCCGTCTACCCCCACCCCTGACCCTCCCCACAAGGGGGAGGGGGACGCCGTTATCGCTCTTCGAGGCAAATCGTAGAGGCTTGGCTCTACAGCGCCAGTTCAAGGTCTCCCTCCCCCTTGTGGGGAGGGCCAGGGGTGGGGGTATCTCCAATATGCGCGGCGTCGCCGGCAAGGGAGGCCTCTAGGACTCGCCCCCGCCCGACAGGTTGCCCACGACCCTGCCGAGCAGCGCCAGATAGGCTTCGCGCTCGGCGTCGGAAAAGCCGCTCATGGCCGCCTCGTTGACGGCGTGGCCGGCGGCGCGGACCTGCTGCGTCATCTCGAGCCCGGTCGTGGACAGGGAATAGAGCGCGCTGCGGCCGTCCACGGGATCCGGCCGCTTCGTCACCAGGCCGTCGCGTTCCATGCGCTTCAGCGTCGCCGCCATCGTCGGCTGGCCGATCGCGGCGGCCTCGGTCAGCGCGCGCTGCGACAACGCCTCGCCATGCGCGAGGGCGAAGATCACCGGCATGTAGGCCGAAGACAGGCCGAGCGGCTTCAGCCGCGCGTCGATGGCGCGGGCGAGGAGACGGGCGGCCCAGTTGGTCATGTAGCCGGACGAGCGGTTGCGGTCGAACTGCATTATATCGCTTGCTATATATTTACATCGTATGCTATATAGAATCCCTGTCGAACGCGATGCAAGGACAATCGGGATGGGTTGGAAAAGCAGCGGCAACCGCTACGGCGTCGTGGCGATCTCGATCCACTGGATAACGGCGCTGGCGGTGCTCGGGCTGCTCGTTTCGGGCATGACGATGGCCGGCATGACGGACGATGCGGCCAGGCAGCCGATCGTGCGCACTCACGTCCTGATCGGCATCGCCGTCGCGTTGCTGACGCTGCTGCGCATCGGCTGGTGGCTGTTTGCGGACCGCAAGCCGGACGAGCCGGCCGGGCAGCCGCGCTGGCAGGCGCGCGCCGCGCATGCGGTGCACGGCCTGCTTTATGCGGTCATCATCGTGCTGGCGGCGAGCGGGGTGGCGACGATCGCGCTGTCGGGAGCGGGATACATCCTGTTCGGCGACACGCCGGGGCCGCTCCCCGACTTCATGCAATATCCGCCGCGGCTGGCACACGGGCTGTTCGCCTGGCTGCTGATGGCGCTGATCGTGCTTCATGTCGCGGCCGCCTTCTATCACCAGTTCCTGTTGCGCGACCGGCTGCTTGCCCGCATGGGGCTCGGGCGCCCCGGATGAACGGGGGCCGGCGCCGCAGCGCGCCACGTTGAATTTTGCAGCGCCCGCTGCTACCCGCGCATCGGCGCCGAAGCAGCGGAGGCGGACATGGCTGGCTCGATCACCGATCTCGTGCGCGGCATGGCCGACATGCGGCGGCCCGCCGTTCCGGTCGCGATGACGGCGCTCGGCGGACTTGCCGTCTATGTCTTCCTCAAGCTTGCCGGCGGCATCGAGGACGGCGAGCTCACCGGATTCGACCGCGCTCTGCTGCTTTCCTTCCGCAACCCTGCCGATCCCGCCGACCCGCTGGGACCAGCCTGGCTGGAGCAGACGGTGGAAGAGGTGACCGCGCTCGGCGGCTATCCGATCCTGACTGTGCTGGTCGCGGTCGTCGTCGGCTTCCTCGTTGCCGTGCGCAGATACGGGCCGGCGCTGTTCGTGACGCTGTCGGTCGGCGTCGGCACGGTCGTCGCCCAGCTCCTCAAGATCGCCTATGACCGGCCGCGGCCAGAGATCGTCACCCATCTCGTCGCCATCCACACGGCGAGCTTTCCGAGCGGGCATGCGACGATGAGCACGCTCGTCTACCTGACGCTGGCGGCGCTGATCGCGCGGCTGGCGCAGGACTGGCGCGTGCGCGCCTATGTTCTCTCGGTCGCGGTTCTCCTTTCGCTGGCGGTCGGCGTCAGCCGTATCTATCTCGGCGTCCATTGGCCGAGCGACGTGGCGGCCGGCTGGGCGCTGGGGGTCGCCTGGGCATGCCTGTCATGGCTGGTGGTGTCGGGCCTGCGCTGGCTGCGGCTGCGCGAGCGCTGAAGCGGCCCTCGTCCTCGCGGAATCGGCGGAGCTTTTATCCCGTTCTCTTTGCCCGGCCGCTTTTCCGAACGGAGGGCCGTTTCGCGCTCTCGGGCGCGGATTCTCGAGGCGGACCCGAGGACGACGCCCGGTTGTGATGCTGCCGCGCAATGGCTTGCGCGATTGTCCCGACGCGGGCCGCCCGCCACTGGCATTCCCTTGCGTAAGGGTCTAGAATTCCGCCCCGGCCGTGATCCGATCCGGCGCTTCGAGGGACTGTCATTTCAACGGAGGGGACTGAAATGCGCGGTGTAGCTCTCTGGTTCTTCCTGTCCGCCGTCGTCTATGTTTCGCTGGGCATGGCCTTCGGCATCTGGATGTCGGCCTCCGGCGACCACATGCTGGCGCCGGCGCATGCCCATCTCAACCTCGTCGGCTGGGTCACGATGGCGCTGTTCGGCGTCTACTATCATCTGGTCCCCTCGGCGCAGGGACAGCTCGCCAGACTGCATTTCGCCCTTGCCACGGTCGGGGTATGGCTGATGGCGCCGGGCATCGCGCTGGCCATTCTCGGCAAGACGGAGCTGCCTGTCGTGCTCGGCTCGTTCTGCACGCTTGCCTCCATGCTGCTGTTCCTCGCGATCGTGGTCAAAAACGCCGCCGCGCAGCCGGCGGAGCCGAGAATGGGCGTGGCGCCGGCCGAATAGGACGCGCTGACGGGGCGGCCGGCCCCGAATCCGGCTTGCCCTGACTGCCGATCTCGTCTACGGAGACGGCATGGTTGAACGGATGGTTTCCAGGCGTTGGTGGTGGGGCTGCTAGAGGCGGCCGGACCTGACGCGCATGCGTGATACCGAAGATGGCCGCAACGGGAATCCGGGCGGCCATTTGCTTTTCGGCCTCCCCCGGACCTGCGGGGAACGGATGGAGAGCCTGAATGTCGATTGAAACCCTTGAAAACGGCGCGGAACGCTTCGTCACCGCGGGCGGGATCGCCGTCACGCGCCAGCGGCACGAGGTGCCCTATGCCGGCGCGATCGAGAGCTATATCGACGCTCTCGATTCGCGGCGCGGCTGCGTCTTCTCGTCCAACTACGAGTATCCGGGGCGCTATACGCGCTGGGACACGGCGGTGATCGATCCGCCGCTGGCCGTCAGCGCCAGGGGCCGGTCGATGCGCATCGAGGCGCTGAACCGGCGCGGCGAGCTGCTGCTGCGGCCGATCGCGGCCGCGGTCGCAAAACTGGCGCAAGCGCGCGTCACCGCCTCCGGGGACCGCCTGATCGCCCTCGACGTGGCCGAGCCGGGGCGCGTCCTTGCCGAAGAGGAGCGCTCGCGCGTCCCGACCGTATTCACGGTCCTGCGCGCGCTGGTCGACCTGTTCCGCTCTCCCGAGGACGCCAATCTCGGCCTCTATGGCGCCTTCGGCTATGACCTGGCCTTCCAGTTCGACCATGTCGAGCGGAAGCTGAAGCGGGCCGAAAGCCAGCGCGATCTCGTTCTCTACCTTCCCGATGAGGTCCTCGTGGTCGACCATTATTCGGCGAAGGCCTGGACGGACCGCTACGACTATAGCGCCGACGGCTTTTCGACCGAGGGCCTGCCGCGGGAGACGGAGGCCGTGCCGTTCCGTGCGGCCGAGCGGATCCCGCCCCGCAGCGACCACGAGCCGGGCGAATATGCGCGCCTCGTCGAAAAGGCCAAGCAGAGCTTCCGGCGCGGCGACCTGTTCGAGGTGGTGCCGGGGCAGACCTTCTTCGAGCGGTGCGAGACGAAGCCTTCCGACATCAGCCGCCGCCTCAAGACGATCAATCCGTCGCCCTATTCGTTCTTCATCAATCTCGGCGAGGCCGAATATCTCGTCGGCGCGTCGCCGGAGATGTTCGTGCGCGTGTCGGGCCGGCGCGTCGAGACCTGCCCGATCTCCGGCACGATCCGGCGCGGCGACGACGCGATCTCGGATTCGGAGCAGATCCTCAAGCTGCTCAATTCCAAGAAGGACGAGAGCGAGCTGACGATGTGCTCGGACGTCGACCGCAACGACAAGAGCCGGGTGTGCGAGCCGGGCTCGGTACGTGTCATCGGGCGGCGGCAGATCGAGATGTATTCGCGGCTCATCCATACTGTGGACCACATCGAGGGCCGCCTGCGCGAGGGCATGGACGCCTTCGACGCGTTCCTGTCGCATGCCTGGGCGGTGACGGTGACCGGCGCGCCGAAGCTGTGGGCGATGCGCTTCATCGAGAACCACGAGAAGAGCCCGCGCGCCTGGTATGGCGGGGCGATCGGCATGGTCCATTTCAACGGCGACATGAATACGGGGCTCACGCTGCGCACGATCCGCATCAAGGACGGCATTGCCGAGGTGCGTGCCGGCGCCACGCTGCTCTATGATTCCGACCCGGCGGAGGAAGAGGCCGAAACCGAGCTCAAGGCGGCGGCCATGCTGGCGGCGATCCGCGAGGCGGGGACGAAGAATTCCGCCGGCGCCGAGCGCCAGGGCGCGCGGGTGGGCGAGGGGGTGTCGATCCTGCTCGTCGACCATGAGGACAGCTTCGTCCACACGCTGGCGAATTATTTCCGGCAGACGGGCGCGCGCGTCGCGACCGTGCGGACGCCGGTCGCCGACGAGGTGTTCACGCAGCTCAAGCCCGATCTCGTGGTGCTGTCGCCGGGGCCGGGCATGCCGAAGGACTTCGACTGCGAGGCCACGATCGCCAGCGCGCGTGCGCGCGGGTTGCCGGTCTTCGGCGTCTGCCTCGGTTTGCAGGCGCTCGCCGAAGCCCATGGCGGCGCGCTCATGCAGCTCGAGGAGCCGATGCACGGCAAGCCGTCGCGCATCCGCATCCACAAGCCCGGCATCGTCTTTTCCGGCCTGCCGAAGGAGGTGACGGTCGGGCGATACCATTCGATCTTCGCCGATCCGGCGCGGCTGCCCGCCGGCTTCGTCGTCACGGCCGAGACCGAGGACGGCGTGGTGATGGCGTTCGAGCACGAGAGCGAGCCGATCGCGGCCGTGCAATTCCATCCCGAATCGATCATGTCGCTCGGCCAGGACGCCGGCATGCGGATGATCGAAAACGTGGTGGCGCACCTGCCCCGCAAGGCCAGGGCGAAGGCGGCGTGAAGACGGGCGGCGCAACTTTCTCCTCCCCGCAGGCGGGGAGAAGACGGCAGCTCTGCCCGTGACCTCGAAGGCGCGCATCCGCCGCGTCGCGGCTTTCTCGATCGCCGTGGCGTTGGCCGTCATGGCGCTGAAGTTTGTCGCCTGGCGGATCACCGGATCCGTCGCCCTTTATTCCGACGCGCTGGAATCGATCGTCAACGTGATCGCCGCCGGCGCGGCCTTCTGGGCCATCAGCGTCAGCCACAAGCCGGCCGACCGCGACCACCAGTACGGGCACCACAAGGCGGAGTATTTTTCCGCCGTGCTGGAGGGCGTGCTGATCGTGGTGGCGGCGCTGCTCATCATCGCGGAAGCCTGGCGCGCATGGCAGCAGCCGGCGCCGTTCACAGCCCCCGGCCTCGGCCTGGCCGTCAATGCCGGGGCCGCCGCCGTCAATGCGTTCTGGGCGCTGCTGCTGATCCGTACCGGGCGGGCGCACAAATCGCCGGCGCTCGAGGCCGACGGGCGGCATATCATGGCCGACGTGGTGACCTCGTTCGGCGTGCTGGCCGGCCTCGTCGGCGCCGTCCTCACCGGCTGGTACGTGCTCGATCCGCTGCTCGCGCTGCTGGTCGCGCTCAACATCCTGTGGCAGGGCTGGAAGGTGATCGGCTCCTCGCTCGACGGCCTGATGGATCGGGCGGTCGACCTGGAGGAGAACATGCATATCCGCGACGTCATCTCGGCCAATTCGAAGGGTGCGATCGAGGTCCACGATCTGAGGACGCGGATCGCCGGCCGCGCCACGTTCATCGAGTTCCACCTTGTCGTGGACGCCGGCATGTCGGTAGGCGACAGCCACGTCATCTGCGACAGGATCGAGGAAGCGCTGAGGGCCGAAATCCCCTCCGTGCGGGTCATCATTCACGTCGAGCCCGACGACGAGGCCAAGCTCCCGGCGGGCTCGACGGCCGTGCCCTTTGCGTGAGAACGGCGCCGCGGCCTGCCGGCATGCCTCTCCGGCGCGGCACGGCGGCGCTTGCCTCGACCGGCCCGCTTGTGTATGAGAACGGCATGTTCACGTCCCGCAGCACCAGCCGCAGCCGCGCCTTCGCAGGCGAGACCCTGCGCGCGCTGCGTTCGGCGCTGCTTCTTCTCGGCCTTAGCGGCGGCCGCCGGGCTCACTGAAGGAGCGTCCGGCGGTCGGTATGGCTGACCGGGCCTCTGCTCCTCGCACCCCATTTGAGCTTTCAGACGTGATTGCGCCGGTACGCGACGGCTTCGGCCCCGTGCGGCGCGGGAGATGAGACGATGAACGAGAAGGTGACCGTCGCAGCCGCTTCGGCCGTCAAGGGCATGCCGCAGGCGGCCCGCAAATACGAACCCTATCCGACCGTCGGGCTGAGGGACCGCACCTGGCCCGACAAGGTCATCGAACGTGCCCCGGCGTGGTGCTCGGTCGACCTGCGTGACGGCAATCAGGCGTTGATCGACCCGATGGGCCACGAGCGCAAGGCCCGCATGTTCAGGCTCCTGCTCGACATGGGCTTCAAGGAGATCGAGGTCGGCTTTCCGTCTGCCTCGCAGACCGACTTCGATTTTGCCCGCTGGGCGATCGCGGACGGCAACGTTCCCGACGACGTTTCGCTGCAGGTGCTGGTGCAATGCCGGCCGGAGCTGATCACGCGCACGTTCGAGGCGCTCGAGGGTGCGACGCGCCCGATCGTGCATTTCTACAACTCGACCAGCGAGCTCCAGCGCCGCGTGGTGTTCGAGAAGGACGTGGCCGGCATCAAGCAGATCGCCACCGATGCCGCCAAGATGATCACCGACATGGCGGCCAGGGCGGGCGGCGGCTACCGCTTCCAGTATTCGCCGGAGAGCTTCACGGGCACCGAGCTGGAAGTGGCGCTGGAGATCTGCAACGCGGTCATCGAGATCGTGCGGCCGACGCCCGACAACAAGCTCATCGTCAACCTGCCCTCGACGGTCGAGATGTCGACGCCCAACATCTATGCCGACCGCATCGAATGGATGTGCCGGCATCTCGACAACCGCGAGAACCTGATCGTCTCGCTCCATCCCCACAACGATCGCGGCACCGGCGTCGCCACCACCGAGCTCGGCCTGATGGCGGGCGCCGACCGTGTCGAGGGCACGCTGCTCGGCAATGGCGAGCGCACCGGCAATGTCGACATCGTCACGCTGGCGCTCAACATGTATACGCAGGGCGTCGATCCGATGCTCGACTGCTCCGACCTGCCGCGCATCCGCGACGTGTTCGAATATTCCAACCAGCTCAAGGTGCCGGAACGCCATCCCTATGTCGGCGAGCTGGTCTATACCGCCTTCTCGGGCTCGCACCAGGATGCCATCAACAAGGGCATGAAGGCGCTGCGCAAGGCCAACAAGCCGCTGTGGGAGGTGCCGTACCTGCCGATCGATCCGAAGGATGTCGGCCGCACCTACGAGGCGATCATCCGCATCAACTCGCAGTCGGGCAAGGGTGGCATCGCCTATGTGCTTCAGGCCGATTACGGGCTCAACCTGCCGCGCAACCTGCAGGTCGAGTTCAGCCAGGAGATCCAGAGGATCACCGATGCCGAGGGCAGGGAACTGCCCGCCAAGCGCATCTACGAGCTTTTCCTCGCAGCCTATGTCGACCAGCCCGAGGGCCGATTGAAATTCGTCGACCATCATACCTACCCGGACCCGACGCAAAAGGGCCGCCGGCTGATGGAGGCCACCATTCTCGACGGTGGCAGGGAGGTGAAGATCAGCGGCAGCGGCACCGGCCCGATCGACGGTTTCGTCGATGCGCTGTCGCGCCATGTCGGCGTGCCGCTCTCGGTGCTCGACTATTCCGAGCATTCCATGCAGCGCGGCTCGAATGCCGCCGCGATCTGCTACATGGAGGTCGAGCATCCGGCCGGACGGCTGTTCGGGGTCGGCATCGACACCAACATCTCGGCGGCTTCGCTGGAAGCGGTGGTGTCGGCGGCAAACCGGATCCTCGCCAAGGGGGAATGAGTTTGGGGCCGTCTCTCTTCTCCCTATGGACGGGAGAAGGGGGACGGCGTTAACCATACATAAAATCGCCGCATGGCGCGCCTATCGGGCCTCGTGTTAGCTTTGCGTTAACCATAAACCCTGGCCCGGAGCCCGAATGCCATGAGCGACGCCCCCGAATCCGCGCCTGCCGACACCAATGTCCGCCAGTTGGCGGATGCCGTGCGCGAGGTGAAGAATGCGCTAGCCGACCGCGACGACGTGGTGATCGAGCTGCGCGAGGCCGAACGCATGCGCCTCGAGCTGCTGGCGCAGGAGCTGGTGGGCGTGGCGGCGGATGCGCCGTCCGAGACCCCCGCCTTCGACTTCGCCATCTCGTCGGGAACGCAGCCGCGCTACTGGGTCGACGCCGTCGCCCATGTCGCGATGGGGCGCGACAAGCGGACCTACCGCTTCGTCCGCGACACGCGGCTGGGGCGCGTCGTGGTGGCCGAATCGGCCGACATCAACGCTGTTGCCGATGCCGTGACGCGCTATGTGGCCGAGCGCATCGTCGAGCGCCAGCGGGCGCTGGAAAGCGCTCCTGCCGCGCTTGCGGACCCGCGCGCAGATCTGGAAACGCCCAAGGCGCGGCCGTCTGCCGGCCGGCGGACGGGAGAGGCGCTTTCCGGGTTGGCTTTCATGGTGCTCGGGATCCTTGTCGGCGTCGTCGGGACGCTTGCGGTGCTGCGCGACCGGGTGCCGGAGCTGGCCAATCTGTTCCAGTGACGGCGAGGCCGGTCAGGCCAGCGCGGCCTGGCGGCTGAGAAAGAACGTCTCGTTGCCGATATCGGCCAGATCCAGCGTCACGCCGGTGATGCCGCGTCGGGTCAGGTGGACGCGCCAGCCGTCCCCCGCCTCGGCGATCTCGAAATAATTGTACTGCGCGGCCGGCTTCGCCGAGCCGGTGGCCTGCCCCGCGGCGGCGACGCCGACGACCGGAACCTGCGCCCGTGGCCCCGCGATCCAGTGGGTCGTCGGCAGATGGGTGTGGCCGTGCAGCACGAGCTCGGCGCCGTTCTCGCGGATCGATTTCTGGAAGCGGGTGATGCCGAACAGCCGTTTGTGGGGCGCGGTCGCGCCGCGTACCGGCGGATGGTGGATGAGCACGACGCGGAAGCGGCCTTCGGTTCCCGTCTCGCGCAGCAGATCGTCCAGCCTGTCGGCCTGATCTCCCGAGAACGCGCCGCTTGCCATGAAGGGGGCCGTGGCCCGCGCCGACGACAGGCCGATGATGGCGAGCGGTCCGCGCCGCCGCAGATAGGGAAAGGAGGTGCGCTCGACCGGCCGGCTCGCCCCGTCTCCCCTCATCCAGCCGCCCCAGGCCCGGCACGCCTTGTCGAGCGCGCCGGGCACGTAGGCGTCGTGGTTGCCCGGCACGAGCGAGACGTCCTCGAAGGAGCCCAGCGCCTCCAGCCACTGGCGCGCCATCTCGATCTCGCCGTCGAGCGCGAGATTGACGAGATCGCCGGTGACGGCAATATGGTCGTGCGGCATGCGGCGCAGGTCGGCGATCAGGCGTTCGGCGATGCCGTCCTGGATGTGGTGGCGCCGGTGGCGGCGCCAGTTGATATAGCCGGTGATGCGCTTGGAGGCCAGCTCGCGATAGCGCACGACCGGGAGCGGGCCGAGATGGATGTCGGAAAAATGCGCCAGCCGGAACATCATCCGCTTCTAGAGCCTTTCGGGGTGATATGGAATCGTTCTGCCGGAGCGATTTCGGGCCAAGGTCGAAGGCTTCGGCGAAGGTCGTGTCGGGATACGCCCGGGCCGAAGGGTTTGCCGCTGGCGGGCGCCCGCCTTGTCGGGCGGATCGCTCCGCCATCGAAAAAGCAGAACCGGCTCCCCATGACCCTGAAAGGCTCCAGCCATGCCGGGCGCGCTTGCCAGGCGTGCGGCGCCTGGCCTCGGCCCGGCGGCCGGTCGGCATGACCCCTGTTCCTGCCGGCGATCCTCCGCCGCAGGCCGGCTGGCCCAGGCTGCGCAACACCCTGTTCCATCTCTATTTTCTGCTGCGGCGGCCGATGACGCTGGGCGTGCGGGCGCTGGTGCTCGACGGGGCTGGCAGCGTCTTCCTCATCCGCCACACCTACGTTCCGGGCTGGCAGTTGCCGGGCGGGGGCGTGGAGCGCGGAGAGACCTGCCGCGAGGCGCTGGAGCGTGAACTGATGGAGGAGGGCAACATCCGGCTTGCCGGCGAGCCGGAATTGCGCTCGCTGCATTTCAACCGCGGCACCAGCCGGCGCGACCACGTCGCCTTCTACGTCGTCACCGACTTCACGTGCGAGGGGCCGAAACAAGCGGACCGCGAGATCGCGGAGGCCGGCTTCTTTCGGCTCGACAGCCTGCCGGAACTGACGAGCCGCGCCACGCTGCGGCGCATGGCGGAAGTGTGCGACGGTGCGGCGCCATCCCCTTTCTGGTAACGAAAAGTTACTGGTAATTAATATATCGTGCGCTATTCTGGTTTCCAGTTGCCGGTTTCCCTCGCGGTAAAGGGAGAAGACTGCAATGGGTCAGATCACGACGCACTCACGCTCCGAGCGCAAGCCGGCGGTTTTGTGGACGCCGTGGGGGCCGATGCCGAAGGACGGCAAGGTGCGGCTGCAGGTGAAGTCGCGCTGGCTGCCGAGTGCGCTCACGCCGGCCGTGGCCGGGCGGGCGCAGGGCGCGGCGTTGCCGCGCCGCGAAGGCTGAATTTCCGAAACCGGCGGTCAGGCAGGGCCGAAGCGCGCGCGATCGTGCGGCGCATCGTAGTCGAGCTCCGGCCCGAGCGGGACGATGCCCGTCGGGTTGATGGTGCGGTGGCTGCCGTAATAATGCGCCTTGATATGCAGCATGTTGACCGTGCCGGCGACGCCGGGCACCTGGTAGAGGTCGCGCAGGTAGTTCGACAGGTTCGGATAATCGGCGATGCGGCGCAGGTTGCATTTGAAATGGGAATAATAGACGGCGTCGAAGCGGACCAGCGTGGTGAACAGCCGCCAGTCGGCCTCGGTGAATGCGTCTCCTGTCAGATAGCGCTGGCGTGACAGCCGCTCCTCCAACTCGTCGAGGGTGGCGAACAGATCCTGGAACGCGTCCTCATAGGCGCCTTGCGTGGTCGCGAAGCCGGCGCGGTAGACGCCGTTGTTGACCGCCGGATAGATGCGGGCGTTGAGCGCGTCGATCTCGGCTTGCAGTGCCTGCGGATAGAGGTCGAGCGTGGCATTGCCCCATGCGTCGAAGGCCGTGTTCAGCATGCGGATGATTTCGGACGATTCGTTGTTGACGATCGTGGCGTCCTTCGTGTCCCAAAGCACCGGGACCGTGACGCGGCCCGAATAGGAGGGGTCGGCCCGGGTATAGAGTTGGTGGAGATAGTCGAGGCCGTAGAGCGTGTCGCCGGTGGCGCCGTCCTCGGCGAGGAAGGTCCAGCCGTTCTCGCCCATGAAATGATGGACGACGGAGACGGAAATCGCGCCCTCCAGCTTCTTCAGCGCCCGGAAGATCAAGGTGCGGTGGGCCCACGGGCATGCCCATGAGACGTAGAGGTGGTAGCGTCCCGGCTCGGCCTTGAAGCCGCGCTCGCGGCCGGGCGCGGGCCGTCCGTCGGGCGTCACCCAGTCGCGGAACTGCGAGGCGGCGCGTTCGAACTTCCCGCCGGTTGATTTCGTATCGTACCAGACGTCCTGCCAGACGCCGTCGACCAGCCTGCCCATGATCTCGTCCTTTCTGTTGGCTCACAGTTAGGGCGGCGCGCGCGCTGGCGGAAGGGCAGGTGGGGTGAACGCTTCGTCACCCCTGTAGCCCGCCGTCCCTTCCCGGCGGCCCGGAGCCATTGCGGGGCGGCGGATTTGATGCTAGCGGAGCGCCGTATCGGGAGGAGTTCGTGACGCATTTCCGCATGGAGCGACGACGAATGGGCGCTTGCGCCTGACCGCAGGACGGTCGGCGCCGAGCATGGCGGGTCATGCCCGCTCCATCCCTCTCGCAAGCGGAACCACGAGATGACCGTCGCCGACGTTGTCTATTTGCCGGAAGAGCCGGCGCACGACCCCGAAATCGAGCTGATCAACGAGGAAGCCTTCGGGCCCGGCCGTTTCGCCCGTGCCGCCCACAGGATCCGCGAGGGCGGGCCGCACGACCGCGCGCTGTCCTTCGTCGCGCTCGCCCATGGCACGGTGGTCGGCTCCGTGCGCTTGACGCCGATCGCGGCCGGCGCCGGCCGGGGGTTGCTGCTGGGGCCGCTCGCGGTGCGCCCGGCATACAAGAACATCGGCATCGGCCGGCGGCTGATGCGGATTGCGCTCGACGCGGCGCGCGCGGCCGGCTGGGGCGTCGTGGTGCTGGTGGGCGACGAGCCCTATTACGGGCCGCTCGGCTTTGCGCGCGTCGCCTACGGCCAGCTCGTCATGCCCCGCACGGTGGACCCCGACCGACTGCTTGCGCACGAGATCGCGCCGGGGGCGCTGGCGGCCATGCGCGGCAACGTGGTGCATGCCAACCTTGCCGAGACGGCGGCCGCGTAACGAACGGCCGTCATCCCTGATCCTCCAGCACCATCGCGCCGCCCTTCGCGCCGGTGATGATGGCGGCGGCGTTGGTGTTGCCGGTGATCACGGACGGGAAGACCGAGGCGTCGACGATGCGCAGGCCGGCCAGCCCGTGGACGCGCAGGCGCGGATCGACCACCGCCTCGGCCGGGTCCGGCCCCATCCGGCAGGTCGCGACGGGGTGGTAGACGGTGCCGGAGCGGCGACGGAAGTCGTCGATCAGGGCGTCGTCCGCAATGCAGGCGGGGCCGGGCAGGATTTCCTCCGCCGTCACCTCCGCAAGCGCCGGCTGGGCGGCGATCACGCGCAGGAACTTTACCGCGGCCAGCATTTCCTGCACGTCGCGGCCGGCAGAGAAGGCATTGACGACGATGCGGGGCGCGGCGCGCGGGTCGGCCGACCGGATATGGACGGCGCCGCGGCTCAGCGGCCGGCAGTTGGACAGGCCGATCGAGAAGCCCGGCCACGGGTCCGGCGAGAGGATCGGCCGCTCGCCCGCCCTCGGCATCACCGTCGAGAAGGCCTGGAAATAAAGCTGCATGTTGGGCCTGTCATGCTCCGGGCTGGTGCGGAAGAAGCCGCCGCCCTGGTTCATGCTCATCGACAGCGGCCCGGAGCGCAGCAGCAGGTAGCGCGCGCCGGCCAGGGCCTTGCCCCACCACGGCCGCAGGAGCTGGTTCAGCGTCGGTACTTTCGCCTTCCAGGTATAGTTGATGCCCTGATGGTCCTGCAGATGCTCGCCGACATGCGGATTGGCGTGGACGACGGCTATGCCCTGCGCTGAGAGCACGGCCGGATCGCCGATGCCGGACAGTTCGAGAAGCTGCGGCGAGCCGACCGCACCGGCCGACAGGACGACCTCGCGGCGCGCGCGGGCGCTCATCGGGCGGCCGTCGCGCAGATAGTCGATGCCGGTGGCGCGGCGGCCCTCGAAGCGGATGCGCGTGGCGTGCGCGCCGGTCTCGACCGTCAGGTTCGGGCGGCGCATGGCCGGGCGCAGAAAGGCGCGGGCGGCCGACATGCGGCGGCCGTTCCGCGTGGTGATCTGGTAGACGCCGGCGCCCTCCTGGCTGGCCCCGTTGAAATCGGGGTTGGCCGGCAGGCCGGCCTGCCGGGCGGCTTCGAGATAGCGGCGGGTCAAAGGATGCACATGCGCGCGCATGTCGCTGACATGGACCGGGCCGCCCCGGCCGCGCCATGCGTCGGCCCCGGCCTCATTGTCTTCCACGGCCTTGAAAAGCGGCAGCAGGTCGTCGTAGCTCCAGCCAGCGTTGCCGGCCGCGGCCCAGGCGTCGTAGTCGGCGCGCTGGCCGCGGACCCAGACCATCGCATTGATCGAGCTCGAGCCGCCGAGCAGCTTGCCGCGCGGCCAGTGGTCGGCATTGCCGGCAAGACCCGGATCGGGCTCGGCGCGGAAGTTCCAGTTCACCGCCGGGTCGAAGAAGGTTTTGCCGTAGCCGAGCGGCATCTGGACGAAGAAGCGCCGGTCGCTGCCGCCGGCCTCCAGGAGCAGCACGGTGAAGCGGCCGTTCGCCGTCAGCCGCTCCGCGACGACGCAGCCCGCCGAACCGGCTCCCACCACGATGAAATCGAATTCCCGCATCGGCCGCCGATCCCGCTTTCGGGCATGCTAGCTGCTCCATGCCGCGCGCGCAGCGGGCCGGTCCGTCATGCCTTGTGAAAAAAGCGACGGGGAGATACGCCTTTTGCGGCGCAACAGCAGTCGAGGGGGGAAGCCGATGGCCGTCGAGGGACCGCAGCCGCAGGGGGAGCTGGTGCTGCGCACGCTGGCGATGCCGGCCGACGCCAATGCCGCCGGCGACATCTTCGGCGGCTGGGTGATGGCGCAGATGGACCTGGCCTGCGGCATCAAGGCGGCCGAGCGGGCAAAGGGCCGCGTCGTGACCGCGGCGGTGAAGGAGATGTCGTTCGCCAAGCCGATGAAGGTCGGCGACACGCTGGCGATCTACATCACCATCACCCGCGTGGGCCACACCTCGATGGTTCTGCATGTCGAGGCGTGGGCGCAGCGCTACCTGACCGACGTCATGGAGCGCGTCACCCATGCCGAGATCATCATGGTGGCGCTCGACGATGCCGGAAAGCCCACGCCGGTGCCGCCGGAGGACTGACTATGTTCGGACCTGGGCGTCGAAGCGCTGCCGCGCGGCGTCGATCAGGGGCCGGTTCTCGCGCGGCCATTCGCCGAGCGCGTTGACCGGCACCAGCAGCGCCCGGCCTAGGTCGGTCAGCTCGTAGTCGACGCGCGGCGGGATCGTCGGATAGACCGTGCGTGTCGCCAGCCCGTCGCGCTCGAGCTGGCGCAACGTCGTGGTCAGCATCTTCTGCGAGATGCCGCCGATCGCCCTGCGCAGCTCGCTGAAGCGCGCCGGGCCGCGGCCGAGCACCAGCACCACAAGCACGGTCCATTTGTCGCCGATGCGCGACAGGATCTCGCTCACCGCCCGGCAATCTTCCGAAGCGTGCCCATTGGGTGCGTGTGGGTGACTGAGTGTCAACAAAGTGCCTCCTTGTGCGGTGCACTACCGGTTTCATAGATAGCGTCGGTATCCAAACGATACCATCCCGACCGAAAGGAATCCAATCCATGGCGAAACCCAAGATAGCCATCATCATCGGCTCGACCCGCGAGGGCCGCTTCGGCGACAAGCCGGCAAACTGGATCTATGAGCTGGCCAGGCAGCGCGACGACCTGGACTTCGAAATCGTCGATCTGCGCGACTTCCCGATGGCGTTCTTCGACGAGCCGGCCTCTCCGGCGTGGGTTCCGTCAAAGGACGAGGCGGCCCAGAAATGGCAGAAGACGCTCGATGGTTTCGACGGCTTCATCATCACCGTCGCGGAATACAATCGCGGCCCGACCGCGGTGCTGAAAAACGCCTTCGACTACGCCTATCCGAGCTGGAACAAGAAGCCGGTTGCGTTTGTGGGCTACGGCAGCACCGGCGGCGCGCGGGCGGTCGAGCAGCTTCGCCTGCAGGCGATCGAGCTGCAGATGGTGCCGATCCGCACCGCCGTGCACATCTTCTGGCAGATCATGCAGGAGGCGAACGGCGGCAAGAAGCTTTCCGAGTTCGACTTCCTCAACCAGACCGGGAACGACATGCTCGACCAGTTCGCCTGGTACGCCAAGGCGCTCAAGGCGGCGCGCGACGCCGACGCCTAGGACCTTTCAGGTTTTGCCGGAAGCAGCCCCTCGCCCTTACCTTCTCTCCGTTCGTGGAAAGAAGATGGGGCGATCCGGCCTGAACCGCAAACGATCGGGATAGCCGAGGCTGCCCCGATCCGGCAGGCGCGGAAATCGAGGGATCACGGGGCGGCCCGGGGCTGCCCCGTTTCGCGTTTCAGGCGGTCCGCTCGCGGCGCGTCCCCTTGAGCCGCGAGGCGATGATCTTGTCGATGCGGCGGCCGTCGAGGTCGACGACCTCGAAGCGCCAGCCGTTCACGTCCACGGATTCGCCGGTTTCGGGCAGGTGGTTCAGGTGGGTCAGGATGAACCCGGCCACCGTCTCGTAATCGCGCTTGGGCGGAAGCGGGAAACCCATCAGCTCGGCCATCTCGTCGGCCGGCATGTGGCCGGCGATCAGCCATGAACCGTCCTCGCGCTCGACTGCGGGCGGACCGTCCTCGCCGACATCTGCGCGGAACACCCCGGCGATCGTCTCCAGCACGTCGGCCGGCGTCACCAGCCCCTCGAACACGCCGTACTCGTCATGGACCAGCGCCATCGGCACGTCCGCCTGCCGCAGCGTGGCCAGAACGTCGAGCGCGTCGGCGTTGTCGTGCACGATCGGTGCCGGGCGCACGAAGGCGCGCGGGTCGAAGCTCTTGCGCTCGAGCATGGCGGCGAGGACGTGGCGGGTCTGGATGACGCCGACCATCGCGTCGATCGAACCTTCCGCCGCGGGCAGGCGCGAATGCTTCGCCTGCATCAGCGTCTTGCGGATGTCGGCGCGGCTGGCGTTCAGGTCCAGCCAGTCGACCTCGGTCCGTGGCGTCATGATGGCGCGCACGGCGCGGTCGCCCAGGCGCATGACGCCGGCAATCATGCGCCGCTCGTCCGATTCGATGGTGCCGTGGTGCTCGGCCTCCGCGATGATGGTGCGGATCTCCTCGTCGGTCACCTTGCTGGCCGATTCGCCGGACTGGCCGAGCAGCCGCAGCACGGCGCGGCCAGAGACGTCGAGCAGCCAGACCACCGGCGCGGCGACCCGCGACAGCAGCGTCATGGCCGGTGCCACCATCATGGCGACGCGCTCGGGGTTGCGCAGCGCGATCTGCTTGGGCACCAACTCGCCGACGATCAGCGAGGCATAGGTGATGGCGGCAACCGTCAGGCCGACGCCGAGCGGATTGGCGACGTCTGCCGAAAGGCCGTGGCCGCCCAGCCACGTGGAAAAGCGCTGGCCGATCGTCGCGCCCGAAAAGGCGCCGGAGAGCACGCCGACCAGCGTGATGCCGATCTGCACCGTCGACAGGAAGCGGCCGGGATTTTCCGCCAGCGCCAGAGCCCGGGCGGCGCTCGCGCTGCCCTGCTGCTTGTTCGCCTTGAGGCGCGGCCGGCGGGCCGAAACGACGGCCAGCTCGGACAGCGCCAGAAGGCCGTTCAGGATGATCAGGGCGGCGATGATGCCGAGTTCAACGAAGAGCATCGCATGTCCATAGCATCAGCCGGGGAAATAGGCGATGCGTGCGGCGCCGTTCCGTCTCAGCGGCAGGCGACGTAGCCGTTGCGGCGGTTCTTGAGATCGAAATGGAAATGGTCGGCATGGTCCCGATTGTAGCCGGGGCCCAGCACGGTGGTGAAGTAGTCGCAGCCGTCCTTGCGCACATTGGCCAGCAGCTTCTTCTCGCGGA